>Ga0065721_10049531_pt1 | contig 32112 bp, 22 predicted proteins | sample Mesricmetagenome_FD_59108 | JGI IMG/M metagenome (GOLD analysis project Ga0065721, IMG submission 59108) | Mesophilic microbial community from rice straw/compost enrichment Sample: eDNA_1 v2 (version 2) | ecosystem: Engineered > Solid waste > Grass > Composting > Bioreactor | place: USA: Davis...
CCAGCCGATATCGCGACAGCGCCACCTCGAAGGTGGGGTAGACGGCGTTCGGCCGGGTGCGCTGGCGCGCAATCGGCTCGCTGCTGCCCAGACGGGCGCCATTGTCCAGGATGACCGCCCGTTTCAACCGGTCGCCGTGGCTCGCGGCCAGCTGCATCAGGACCCCGCCCCCGAAGGAGTGACCGACGAATACGGGTCGCAGTGAACTCTCGAACACGCCCAGCGTCTCGGCGCCCACCAGCGCTTCGCGGACGTGCCCCTCGATGCTGTAGCTCTCCCGCCAGTCCGATCGGCCCATACCGGACCAGGAAATGGCTCCGACACGATAGGTGTCGGCGAAGAAGGGCGCGATGAAGCTCCACCAATCCGCATGAGCAGAATTTCCATGCAGCAGCATCAGGCCCGGCTTGCCGCGCTCGCCCCACGCCAGGGTTTCGATCTGGGCGCCGTCGACCTCGATAAAGCCTCGCTCCGGGCGCCGATGCAGCGCCTCCGTGAACCAGCTTGGCGGGTCGGCCGTCTCCAGCCTCGCGCCCTCCAGTCCGGCTGAGTCATGCAGCATGTGAGTTCCCCTTCCAGTCGCCCGATTGGGCCGCCGAACGCGGCAGCGGTCCAAGGCGTGCTCGGCGGGTCAGTGAGGCAGAAACCCCATAACTGAGGGTCGCCGCCGCATTGGCCGCCACGACCGCAAACGCGCAGCATGGGCGGGTACAAGGCCGGGGTTGGTGATGGACATGCGCAGGATTTCGTCACGGCCCGACCGCCGCGCGACAAGCGGCCTGCTGCCGGGCCGCCGCATCCTCATCGCCGGCGCGGCGACACCTGTCGGCCAGGCGGCGGCGAAGCTTTGCGCCGGCGAGGGCGCGCGTTTGGCGCTTCTCGACCGGGACGAGGAGGCGTTGAAGCGCCTCAGCGAACACCTGGACGCCAACGCCTTCCCGGTAGATCTTGGGCAGGAGCACGCCGTCCGCCGCGCCGTCGACGCGGCCGGACAGACCCTCGGCGGCCTCGATGGCCTCATCAACTGTGTCGCGCCAGCCGTGCGCGATAGGGATGATCAGTCCCCCAGCGGGGTCCCGCCAGATCTCACCGGTGAGATGTCACGCCCTTACATTGTGTGTCGCGCCTGCGTGTCGTGGCTGAAGTCGGAGCCGGGCTCGACCGTCGTCAATGTGCCCGGCTTGATTGGCGGCTCGACGGGAGCTGCCGACCTTCCGATGGAGGCGGCCGTGGCAGGCGGCCTAGTCGCCTACAGCAAGGCGCTTGCGGCTCAACTGGCGCCGGACGTCCGCGTTAACAGCCTATGCCCGCCGTACGTCGGTATCGACGCGCCGCCGTGGAGACCGGGGCAGCCTCCCGGCGAGACCGTACTCTGGCGCTTCGACTTGGACGCGGCCGCCGAACCCCTGAATGAGATCGCCGCAATGGTGCTGCTTCTCTCGTGCCGGGAGTCGCTGCCCCTTACCGGCGCCGCCGTGGCGCTGGATGGCGCGCGAGTTTTCTGACGCGTCCTCGGCCCACACTCGTCAGGCCGCAGAACGCGAGCGTTGCGCCGCCGGCTCGCTGAAGGCGGCGGCAAGCTGCCTGACCTCCGCCAGCGATTGCTCCAGCACTCGCACCCGCCCCTCGAGCGCAGCGGCGACATACCGGGCCCGCGCGTGGGGATCGTATGCGCCGAGTTCCAGCGCCTCGCGGACGTCGCGGAGCGGAACGCCGGCCCGGCGCAACGCTACGATGGACCGCAGCCGCTCGCGCGTTGCAGGGTCGTAATAGCGGCAGTCCCAGCGGTCACGCGGCGGATCGACCAGGCCCTTCGCCTCATAGTGACGTAGAGCACGCGGGGTAACGCCCAGAAGGGACGCGGCCTCCGTAATCCGCACCCTTAGCCGCCGGCCCCTCATTGCGGCGCCGGGACCGACGCTTCCTCGTCGGCCCAAAGATCGCGAGGCAGGCCCAGGACGCGCTCGGCGAGCTTGTTGCGATGGATCTCGCTCGTCCCGCCGCCGATCGTGGATGCGCGTGTCGACAGGAACGCCTTGGTCCAGGTGCCTTCGACGAGACCGCCTGCGCCCTGGATATCCACGGTGAGCTCGAACAAGCGCCGTTCGTGTTCCTGACCGACTATCTTCTGGATGGAGCCTTCCGCGCCGGGCGTCTCACCACCGGTGAATCGCACCACGTTTCGCAAGCCATGCAACTTCACGATCTGGGTGATCGCCCAGGCCTCCGCGAGGCGTCGACGGAGTTCGGGCTCCACCCCGAGGCGAGCCTCGCGTTCGACGAGCATGCGTGTCAGGCGACGCACGGTGGTCGCCTGTGCGGCCTGGGAGCCCAGGAAGTTCGTGACGTGCTCGCCGACCATGGTGGTCCTATTAACGCGCCATCCTTCGTTCAGCGGCCCGACGACGTTCGCCAACGGCACGCGCACTTCGTCGAAGAACAGCTCGTTGAACTCCGCGTCACCGCTGTTCCGCCGAATGGGTCGGACCTCAAGACCAGGCGAGCTCATGGGGATCAGTACGACGCTGATGCCGTCGTGCTTCGGCACGAGCGGCCCCGTCCGGATCAGGGCGTAGAGCCAATCGGCGATCTGGGCCTGCGAGGTCCAGATCTTGTGGCCCGTGATGACCAGATCATCGCCATCGATGACCCCGCGGGTCCGTAATGACGCCAGATCAGATCCGGCCCCCCGTTCGGAGAAGCCGCCGGACCAGAGAATGTCGGCCCGGCGCGTCGGCTCGAGCAGCTTCTTCTGTTCCGTCGAACCGTGCGCGATAAGGGTCGGGCCCACGAGCATGAGCCCACGATTGCCAGGCAGGGCTGGCAGCCCGCGGGCGGTGAGGGCGGAATAGTACAGGATCTGCTGCGTGAAGGTGGCGTCCCGCCCGCCGTGCGCGCTCGGCCAGTGGATTCCGACCCACCCGGCATCCGCCATCCGCGCCTGCCACTCGCGCCGCGCCGCCATTCCCCCTCGGCGGATGCGCGTGACCTCTTCCGGCGGCATATGCTCGTCGAGCCACGCTTCGAACGGAGCGATGAAGGCGCGATCCTCTTCGCTTGGTGTGAACCCCAGGTCTTGGCCGTTGTTGCTCGCCCGTCCGCTCGAAAGCCGCCCCTCGGTCAGGTCGTCGCCGATGAGCCGCAGATGCTGGTCCGGTGAACCGAACGACAACTGGCAATGCTTGGCCCGCCGCATGAGAAGATGCAGGTCGTGCTCCCAGGTGACGCCCATCGCCCCATGGGTCTGAACAGCTTCAGCGGTGACGTGCGCGGCGGCCGCGGTCGCCTCGGCCTTCGCGAGCCGCGCCGCCACGGGATCGGGAACGCCCTCGGTCATCGAGCGCAGGGCGCCGAAGATGGCCGAGCGGCCTGCCTCGACCTTGATAAGGCAATCGGCGAGCTTGTGCTTGATCGCCTGGAAGCGACCGATCGGCTGTCCGAACTGCCGCCGCTCGAGCGCATGCGCGGTGGCCATATCCAACGCCGACTGGGCGACGCCGACCGCCTCGCTGGCGATCAGAACGTGAGCAAGCGCCATCACCTTCGGCAGTTCCAACTCGCCCACCCGCTGTGCCTCGGCGCCGTCGAAGGTCACATCGGCCATGCGACGCGTCGGGTCGAGGCTGCGAACCTCCGAGTGGATGAGACCGTCGGCGTCCAGATCCACGGCCCACCATGCGCCGTCTGAAGGAACCAGCAATACGTCGAGCAGAGCGCCCTCGAACACGTCCGCGACGCGCCCCGAAAGACGCCCTCGATCCGGACCGGCCGGCACGAGTTCAAGCTTAGGGCCGCCCCGTTCGGCCGAGAGGCAAACGCCCACAACGCGCTCGCCGCTTGCCAGCTTGGCACCCAGAGCCTGGCCGGCCGGGAGGCCGCTCTGGGCCAGCACATGAGTTGCGAGGCTGGTGGACACGATCGGAACCGGAGCCACAAATCCCCCCAGGACTTCGGCGACGACAGCCTCCTCGAACAGGCCCAGTCCAAGACCCCCGGCAGCCTCCGGCAACGCGATTCCGGTCAGGCCCAGTTCCGCGATCTTGTTCCATAGCTGACGGTCGAGAGCCGGGCCCCCTTCGGCCGACCTTCGGGCGGCGCTGCGGTCCTTGACGAGCCGCTGCAGCATTGACGCGATCTCGCTTTGCTCCGGCGTCAGCACGCGGCGACCTCCAAGATGGGTGAGTTTGCGATGGGCATGCAGCAGTCTTTCAACGAGCGCGGGGGCGGTGAGCGCCCTTCGGCTCCTGTATTCGTCGTTCCCACGCGAGCTCGTCCAAGATGTTCTATGGGATGAGTAATGTGCGTCGCGCATAAGAACCGACGGGCGCCACCTGCGCGTGGTTGCGACCCTTGCGCGCAATCATGCAGTTCGCACGAGTGACGAATGTCGGGTCAGTTTATGAAAAGACCGGTGACCCGCTCGACCGGGCGGTGCAGATCCACGGCGGCGCAGGCTACATGCGCGATACGCCCGTCGAGCGGTTCTACCGGATGTCCGCCTGTTCCGGATCTACGAGGGCACCACCCAGATCCAGCAGCTGGTTATCGCCCGCGAGATTCTGCGGCGGGCCGCATGAGTGGAGCCCAAGAGACGTGAGGGCCAGAGAGCGCTCGCCGCCCCATCCTGATCTCGGAAGCGGCCGCGTTTGACCGAGAGGGCTCTCAGGTATTGCGAACAGCGTGTTGCCTAGCGAGCGCGATGACGTTGGAGGTCCCGGCAGGCGCTTCCACGATCTCCAACAACAGCGACTCCCAGGCGTTCAAGGCCCGCCGCTTTTCTGCGGCGTAGTCGTGAAGGGCGTAGTGCTTGAGCGTGACCGCCGCGGCGCCGCCAAGGTCCGAGTGGTGGCCGAGGACCTTGCTGACAATGAAGGGCGGGATCCCGAGGCGCTCGCTTACGAGATTGGTCGCTCCTGTCCGGCGAAGGTCGTGAGGTGACGCATTCTTCAGTCCAAGGGCCGCCATCACATCGCGCATGGTGTGCGTGATGCTGTCTGGGCGTATGGGAACGTCATCGCTGCGCGGGCTGGGGAACACGAACTGAGGGGACGTTTCTCGACCGGCAGACGCCAGGGAGATGGCTTCTTCTATCAGCTGCACCGCCTTGGGTGGGAGCGGCACCGCCTGAACCCTGCCGCCCTTGTTACGGTGGGCGGGTATGGTCCAAAGCGCCTGCTCCAGATTGAGCTCTTCAAGAGCCATCCCAGCGATCTCCTGGCGCCGCTGCAACAGGAGGGCGCAGAGCTGAACGGCGATGGCCATGGGCCGGCCGACATAGACGGGGACAGTCTCGGCGCTGCCCTTCCGAGTAGGTTTACGCAAGCCGCTGGGGTCGCTCAGGGCGCTCCAGAGCGGCTTCAGCTCGGCGTCGCTGAGCACCCGATCACGAGGCGCCTCGTCCGCTTGAGGCGGCAGGCCCGCAGCGGGGTTCACCGAGAGCCGTTCCTCGCCGATGCCATAGGCGAACACCTGGCGGATGACCGCGTGCGTCCGATTGGTCTGCGCCCCGATACCCTGCGCCACCATCTTGCGGAGCAGGTTCCGGATCATGGTGCGATCTATGGCTTCAAGGCGCAGCTCGCCGATCACCGGCCGGATATGGCGGCGGAGAATTGCCTCCTCGTCGCGGATCGTGCGCTCCCTCTTCCTCTTCTTGCGCGGTCGCCAGAGGCCCGTCCGGCTCGCCTCGAGGAAGGCGTCAGCGAGATCGCTGAAGGTCTTCAGAGGCTGCGCGACCGCCTCCGCCTTCCGCTTCTTGCGCTCTGCAGCGGGGTCGGCGCCTTCCTGCACCTGCATGCGAACCCGCGACGCCGCGGCGCGGGCCTCGGCCAGACCGAACGCCGGACTGTACACGCCAAGCGTCAATCGAGGCTGTCGCCCATCCTCAGAGCGGTAGCGAAAGATCCAGACCTTTCGGCCCGTTTCTCCGACCCGCAGGCACAGGCCGACGCTTGTCGCGTCCCAGAGTTCGAGCCGCTTGCCGGGCTCTGCTCGCGCTGCCTGAACCACTTTGTCCGTTAGTCGTACGACGGCCACTCATCCCTCCGCGTGCCCCCCGCGGTGGGGCACGCATGGGGCACAAAAAGCAGTAACAGCGCGAGGGTGGCTGAAACAGAGAGAACTGCAACAGCCCTGTAAAATCAGCTCAGTAGTGACAGCTTTGAACGTCGATGAAACAGAGCGAAATGAGGCGTCAAGCGGATTACAAAACCGCTGCTCTACCAGCTGAGCTAATCCGGCGCCGCAAGGATCGGCGGCTTGCGCCTCGTGCGCCGGCGCACAAGGCGTGGTTCGGATTGCACAACCGGCCACGCCCGGCAAGCGCCTGACAAGAAAAGGGGGCGGAAGGTTCTTCCGCCCCCTTCAGGACTTCAGGACCTGTGACCGGCTACCACTTGATCCGCAGGCCCAGGACGCCGCCCACCGTGTGGCTGTCGCCGAAGTTCTTCAGCGAGGTCGTGACCGTGGCTTCGCCGTAGAGCGAGTACTTGTCGTTCTTCCAGTTGTAGGCGCCGCCAAGGCCGAGGCCGCCCCACAGCCGGTCGTTCCGGGTCGTCAACTCCTCACCCAGGATGGAGACGCGATAGCCGTCCGAGAACTCGTTGTAGAGATTGGCGATGCCGTAGAAGTTGGTCCGCGACGTCGTGCCGTCGTCCGCCTGCCACGTCTTGGCCCGTTCGGCCGCCAGGCCCAGTCGCCCGCGGAGGCTGTCGCCATCCTCCAGCGAGACCGGGGCGCCCAGCGGGTCGGTGAAATCGTCGAAGTCGAGCTTCGAATAGACCAGCTGCGCCTGAGGCGTGAGCGACCACTCGGCGTTGAGCCGGAACCGGCGGCCGGCTTCCAGGCCCAGGGCGTAGCCGAAGCCGTTATGGCCATCGAGCAGCCGGGCGCCCAGGCTCGAGGACGTCAGGTCGCTGTCCAGCCAGGTGGCCTGGCCTTGGGCGTCCACGTAGAGGCCGTTCGTCCCGTACCAGGTGAGGCTCGCGCCGAGGCCGTAGCCGGTGCTGTCGACGTCGCCCGAGCCGTCCACGGCGGTGATCTCGCCGTCGAGCTTGCCGTAGTGGACCGAGACGCCGCCGATCAGCTTGCCCGAGTCGCTCTCACGCAGGACGCCGTCGAGACCGGCCTGCAGCCGCCAGGTGGTGGTCTCGTACTCGGCTGCGGCGCTGGAAGCGGCCGCCTCGTACTCGCCGTGCACGCCTTCGATCCGGCCCCAGAAGCCATTGGCCTCCACGACCACGGCGTCGTTCTGCGCCCCGGCCGCCGTGTCGGGCCAGTGCCGCGTGCCCGTCCGCTGGTCGAGCGTCGGCAGGCGGATGAGTCCGGCGAGGACCTTCGGATATTCCTGGTAGACCGGCACGGTCGGCGTGTAGCCGGCGGTGCGCAGGTACCAGTTGCCGTCGGCGGCGTCGGCGCCCACGCCATTGCGGTAGAGGCCGTAGCTGTAGAGGCCGCCGGCCAGCCGCTGCTCGCCGTTCACCGTGTAGTCGCCCTGCAGAGTGAACACGTCGGCCGCCGAGGCGGCGGGGTCGCGGACTTCGACCAGCAGGATGCCGTTGCCGGTCGAGCGGGCGCCCGAGCCCTCGCGGCGGTCGATGACGATAGTAGTGGGCGCGCCGCCACGGGCCGTGCCATCGACGACGAGCACGTCCGAACGGGACGCCGCGCCGCCTTCGTTCAGCACGGTGTTGATCAGCAGCTGGCCGCCGTTGGCGGTGAACACGCCGCCGCCAGGCCCGGAGGCCGCCGACCCCGCGCCGGTGATGACCAGGCTGTTGCCGATCTCAGGACCCCGCAGGTCGATGGTCCCGGCATGGTCGAAGGCGGCGAGATTGGTGAACTGCGCCTGCGCCACGCCCGACCGGGCGAGACTGTAGAAGCCCGCATCCAGTCCGCCCGGCGCATAGTAGCCGGCGGCGTCGACGGCGACGGCCCCCTGAGCCTGGGCCAGACGCACCGTGGCGCCCGCGAGGTTGTCGAAGCGGCTGCCTGTCCCGCCGAAGTCGGAGATGGCCACGCGCTTGGTGTCGCGCACCCCGTCGCCGTTGGTGTCGGCGAAATGGCGCGCCTCGAACACGCCGCCGGCCGCGTTGGTGAACCGGTTGCCGGCCACATTGGCCAGTTCGACGAAGCCGGTGACCGCGCCGCTATTGGCGACCGTCAGCGCGCCGTGCGCCGTGTCCCAGCGCCCCGCATCGGCGATCGCCCGGTCGGACGCGGCCGTGATGGCGCCGGCGTTGGCGAGGGCGCTGTCCTGTGACCAGAGGACGACGCCGGCCGAGGCCGTCTTGCTCTCATCCCCCACGCTGGTCGCATCGGCTTGCCAGCCGCCCGTGACGGTGGTTCCGGCAGCGATCTCGACGGTGGCGGCGTCTTCGGAAGACGAGGCCTGGACGCCGACGCCATACTCACCGGGGCGGCGACGCTTCCGGCTATGATCACCCGGGCCTCGCCCCGGGCCTCGGCGCGCAGCCCCGCCGATTGCGTCCCGCTCGCCACCGTCGAGCCGCGGTGGGTGATGCGGGTCAGGCCTTGGCCCTGGTTGTAGGCCCAGGCGGCATAGGACCGGGGGCCCCAGGCCGTGATCGCCCCGCCTTCGAGGATGTCGATGGTGGCGGCGCTGAGGTTGGCCTCATTGGTGAGGCTGACCTGCGCCCCATCCGAATTCAGCAGGTTCGTTTCGACGCGGCCCGCAACGGTGATCGCGCTTCCTCCAAGCCCCAGGTGCGGGGCGAACAGGCCGATCACGCCCTCGCCATCGGTCACCACCTGGCCGGTTGACGCCAGGTTGATCTGGATGTCTCCGGTGGCCTCAGGGTTCAGGATGTAGCCGACGACCCCGTAGCTGCCGAGACCCGAGGCTCGGACCTCGCCGGCCGCGTCGATGTGCACGGATCCCAGGCCATGGTGCAGGCCATAGACGCCGGCGCCATATTCGCCCCGCACCTCAACCGTGCTTCCGGCGAGCTGCTCGATGGTGATGCTGGCGGTGCTCGTACTCAGCTGGTTCGGTTGCGACTGGTCGTCGATCCGCCCGAGAATGCCGTTGGAGAAGCCGTCGGAGTTCAAGGCGACGATGTTCGCGCCGGAGACGATCTCGATATCGTTCCTGGCTTGGCTGTGAACCTGAATCCCGTCGGCCAGCAGGCCATCTGTGGCGATGGCCACGCCGGGCTCGGCCGTCAGCCGCAACAGTCCGTCTCCGAAGCCGTCGACATGGACGCCGTCGAAGTCATACCCGGCGCCGCTGCGATACACGACCGTGCCGCTTCGGACGACAAGATTGAAGCTGGAAGTGGCCGCATAGCTCATCCCGCCCGGATAAGGATTCAGGGTGGGGTCGCTGCAGATGACCTGCGGATCGCCGCATTGGTCGGCAGCATAGGCCGAAGAGGCAAGAGCAAGTGCGCTTGCGCCAGTAAAGCCAAGAAGCAGTTTCTTTCGAAACTTCCCGCTGCGGGGACTAGCGCTTGTTAAGCTGTTGAATTGATATCCGGAAGCCGTCAGGCCGCGAGACATCCTCCCCATGTGGATCCTTGATACATTGTAAATCCAAAATTCCCCAACCGGAGAATGTCAAAACGCTACCTAGGGAATAGCCAAGGTTGCAACCCAACAACTTCTCTCTTTTTTGTGATCGTTGAAAGAACGACGTTCTATTCTTTGGAAGACGGAATCTGGACTTCAGAACCGCGCCGCGGCTTCTGCCGGGGATTCAGAATTCGTAGGTGGCGCTCATGCCCACGCGCCGCGGTCGCATGGGATAGACCTGCGGCGTGTTGCCGGTGGTGGCGGTCACGGCGCGGTGGCTGTCCAGCAGGTTCTCGATGTGGACGCCGAACCGCCAGGGGCCGTGCAAGGCGTTGGCCCTGAGGTTGATCTGCCAGGCGTCGCCGATCGCAGTGTCGTTGGCCGCGCCGGGCCGGAACGTGCTGTGGGCGCGGCCGAGGTAGTCGATGTCGGCGCGGAGCAGAAGGTCGAAGTCCCAGGGAAGGCGGCGCGTGTGCTCGCCCCAGATGTTGAACGCCACATGCGGGACGAAGGGGAGGTGGTCGCCGGCCGAACCGAGCCCGATGGCCTCCGCCGACTCCTGGTCCTCGATGAGCTCGGCCCGGTTGAGGGTGAGGTTGAGTCCTGCCCGGTTCGGGCCGTCGGCCAAGGCGGCGTCAAGCTCGACCCCGTCGATCCGCGCCCGCCCCACGTTCGTGATGAAGCTGAAGGCGCCGTTGGCGCTGGCGGCGCTGAACTGCATGTCGCGCCAATCGATACGGTAGACGGCGATGTTCAGGCTGGCCGGCCGTTCGGGCCAGGCGAGCTTCACGCCGGCCTCGTAGCTCCAGAGACTGTCGGACCGGTAGATCGCCAGGTCCTGCGGCACCGGGGCGGTGTTGGCGCCGCCGGGGCGGAAGCCCTGGGCGGCCTGAACATAGGCGAGGCTGTCAGAGCCGAACCGGTGGCTGGCCAGCACTTTCAGGCTCCAGCCCGCCTCGTCCGCCGTGCTGTCGAAATTGGCGTTGGTGGTGTTGGAGATGATGTTGGGGACCAGCACCGAGCCCACCGTGCGGCGATTGTATTCGAAGCGCCGGGCGCCGAGCGTCAGGGAACTGGGCCGGTCGGCGCCCAGGGTGGTCTCGCCATAGGCCGCCCGTTGGCGCAGGCGGCTCGAGACCAGCCGCCGGCCCGTGAAGCCGAGGTCGGGGCGCGCGGCCCCGGTCCGCGGATCGGCGGCCAGCACCTGGCTGTCCATGGTGTCCTTACGGACTTCCCGGAAGACGCCGAGTGTCCAGGCGAGGAAGCCCGAACCCGCGGACTGCAGGCGAAGCTCCTGGACCTGGGCATCCATCTTGTCGGGCTGGTGCAGGACGCCGGGCGAGCGGCTGTCCACATAGGCGGAATAGGCGGCCAGCTGGTTCGCATCGCAGCCGCCCAGGTCCGCGAAGTAGCGGGCGCAACCCGCCGGGCTCATCCGTTCCGCAGTCAGCACCCCGGTGTAGTCGCTCTGCCGCGTGGTGCGCCACGTATAGGCGCCGGCGTTGGCGGTCAGCTCCACGCCTCCCAGGCGGGCCCGGGCCTGGCCCTGGTGGAGCGCCAGTCGGCTGCGGAATGGCGAGCGGACCGGGACCGCCGACACCAGCGCAGGGCCGCCCCGAACCGCCGTCCCGCTGTCGTCGAAATCCGAGGTCTGGATGGCGCTTGTCAGGCCGAACTGGAGCGCGCTGGAGGCTTCCATGGCCAGCCCGAGGCGCGCGCCTTCGATGCGGGTCTCGTTTACGTCGGTCTGGTCGAGCCGCTGGTTGTAGATGTAGCCCGGCTCGACCCGCCGGTAGGCGGTCAGCCTGGCCGCCGCCCCGGCCAGCGGCAGGGGGGTGTTGAACACCGCCGTCGTGGTCGTCCCCAGATTGCCAGCCGCCGCTTCGACCTCGCCGCCGATCTGCGCCGTCTGGCGGGTGGCGTCGGGCCGTTTGAACATCACCTTGAGCGCACCGCCCATGGCTCCGGAGCCGTAGAGCGTGCCCTGCGGCCCGCGCAGAACCTCGATGCGGTCCAGGTCCACGAGCAGGAGTTCCGGCGGCCCGCCGCCCGGATCGGCGGTGGTGCCGCTCGGCCCCGTCACCGGCATGTCGTCGTAGTAGAGGGCGGTGGTCATCTCGCCCGAGGCGTGGACGCCCCGAAGGCTCAGCCGGTTCCGCCCTGTCCCGGCCGGCAGGTGGTTGAGGCCGGGCAGGATGGCGCGGGCGTCGCTGAGGTCGCTCACCCCCGCGTGGGCGAGTTCGTGCCCCGAAAGCGCCCGGACCGACATCGGGGTCAGCTGGTCGATGGTCGGCCGGCGGGTGGCGGTGACGACCAGGGCGTCGAGGGTCGCCGAAGGCGCGGCGCCGACCGACGAGGCCGTGACGCCGCGCTCGATCAGCAGCCGGCCCTGGACTTCGCGCCAGACCAGACCGGTGTCTTGCAGGAGCTGGGTGAGCGCCGCCGTCGGCGCCTGGAGGCCGGTCACGCCGTGCGCGCGGGCGTCGGCCACGATTCCGGGCTGGAAGAGGATGTCCCGGTCGGCTTGCCACGAGAATGAGGTCAGGGCGTCCTCGAGACGCATGCCGTCGGCGATGTCGAAATGGCGCTTTCGCTCGGCCGCGCAAACGGTGCTTGCCGCGAGACTCGCCAGGAGAATCGCGGTCGTCGCCACGAACGGACGACGCATCGGCGGGACATTGCGGTCGCTCTTCGTGACGCCTCTCCCCAGATTTTGCGCGGGTCTGGATAGGACCTCGAACGCGGCGTGGCCATAGCCCCACCGAGGCAAATCGTCGCCATGGCGCCTGTGCCGCATCGGCGTGCAGGGGGCGGCGAGCTCAGGGCGTTCCACAACGCAGGCTTGACGGGGCGTCATCGGCGCGTCTGGACTGCGCGACCATAAAAACGCGAAAACGCGGGGGAACGGGGATTGGCGTGGCCTGAGACGACCGAGGACCTGCCAGAGCGCGGGTTGATGACCGCGGCCATGGGCTATCGGGAAGCGCTGCGTGCGTATTTCCGACGGCGGGTGGACGGGCACGAGGTCGACGACCTGGTGCAGGACGTGATGCTCCGGATCCACAACCGGCGCGCCACGGACGCCGTGCGCAATCCCATCAGTTTCGTGTTCCAGACCGCGGCCAATGTGCTGCAGGACCGCCGGCGGCGGGACGCTGCGCGCCGCCGGGGCGCCCACACGACCCTGGAAGATTCGTTCCATCCGCTGGACGAGGTCACGCCGGACCGGGTGCTCCAGGGCAAGGAAGACGTGGCCCGCGTGATGGAAGCCCTTGGCGAGCTGCCGCCTCGGACGCGTGCGGCGCTCATGCTGGTCCGTTTCGAAGGCTTGAGCTACAAGGCGGCCGCGCAGCTGCTCGGCGTTTCGGTCAGCGCGGTCGAGAAGCAAGTCGCCAAGGCGCTCCAGGTCGTCGCGGCGCGTCTGCAGGACGATGATGAACGACAATCGGCCACTGCACGCCTGCAACGCTGACGCGGAAGCCGCAGAGTGGTTCGTTCGGCTGCAGCGTCAGGATGGGCCTGAGGCTCAGGCGGCGTTCCAGACCTGGCTCCACGAAGATCCGGCGAATGCGGCCGCCTGGGACAAGATCGGCGGCGCCTGGTCGCGCCTGGGCGAACTGGCCGAGGCGCCGGAGATCCGGGCCGCGCGGGCGGACCTGCAGCGCGAACTGCGGCGGGGCCAGAAGGTCCGGCGCCAGCGGATGGCGGCGGCCGCGGCCGTGTTGCTGGCGGTCATCGGCGGCGGGGCGCTGAGCTACCAGTCCTGGCGGGCCGCCGGGCCTGTGGCGGGCCAGGCCGGCCCCACGGTCTACCGCACCCCGGTGGGCGGTCGCCTGGCGGTAGACCTGCCCGACGGGTCGCAGGTCGTCCTCAACACGGACACCGAGGTGCGGGCGGGCGACTGGTCCAAGGCTCGGGCGATAACCCTGGTGCGCGGGGAAGCCTTCTTCCAGGTGGCCAAGGATCCGCAGCGGCCGTTCACCGTGACGGCGGACGGGCGCACGGTCACGGCGCTGGGAACCGCCTTCAACGTCCGCCTCGATTCCGATCGCTGGTCGGTGGACCTGCTTGAGGGGCGGGTGAGGGTGCGCAGCGGCGGGGCGGCCGCCGAACTCTCGCCCGGCGAACGCCTCGTGCAGGAAGGGCCGCAGTCCTGGCGCATCCTCCGCCGCGACGTCGCCGAGATGTCGGCCTGGCGCGACGGCCGGCTCGTCTTCCATGACCAGCCCCTGGGCGAGATCGCCGACGAGATGAACCGCTATTCCGAGGCCAAGCTGCAGATCGCCGACGCCGGCCTGGCCCAGGCCAAGCTGAGCGGCCGGTTCCGGGCCGGCGACGTGGAAGGCTTCGTGGCCATGCTCGAGGCCTACGGCCTCGCAACGCCCGTGCGGGAAGCGGACCGGACCATCACGCTTCGGCCGGTGGGCCGCTGAGGATTTGAGGCCCGCTTGCGTCTTGGGACTGTACGCCGGGTCGACCGGCCAGTCCTAAGGGGAACTCCATGAAGTCAACGATCAAGGCGTTGGCGGCCGTGCTGTGCGCGACGACCTGCGCCAGCGCCGTGTCCGCCGTGGCCGCGCCGCTGGCGCCTGCGGATCGCCAGGCGGTGCTGGCGGCGGTGGACGCCGTTACGCCGAAGATGAACGATGCGGCGCTGAAGATCTGGAACTACGCCGAGCTGGGCTACCTTGAGACCAAGAGCTCGGCCCTGCTTCAGTCGCAGCTGAAGGCTGCAGGCTTCAACATCAAGGCCGGCGTCGCCGGCGAGCCCACCGCCTTCGTGGCCAGCTTCCGCAACGGTGATGGCCCGGTGGTGGCGATCCTGGCGGAATTCGACGCGCTGCCGGGTCTGTCCCAGGCGGCGGTTCCCACGCAGCAGCCCGTGGCGGGCCGGGAAGCGGGTCACGGCTGCGGCCATAACCTGTTCGGCGCGGCCTCGGTGGCGAGCGGCATCGCCCTGAAGAACTGGATGGTCGCCAACAAGATCCAGGGCGAGATCCGGGTCTACGGCACCCCTGCCGAAGAAGGCGGGTCGGGCAAGGCCTACATGGTGCGCGACGGCCTGTTCAACGACGTCGACATCACCCTGCATTGGCACCCGGGCAACGCCAACTCGGCCAGCCAGGGGACCTCGTCGGCCAACATCAGCGGCAAGTTCCGCTTCCGTGGTCAGTCCGCACACGCCGGCGGCCAGCCGTGGAACGGCCGTTCGGCCCTGGACGGCGTCGAGATCATGAACGTCGCCACCAACTATCTGCGCGAGCACATCCCCGACCGCACGCGCATCCACTATGTGGTGACCAACGGCGGCAAGGCGCCCAACGTGGTGCCGGACTACGCCGAGGTCTACTACTACGTCCGCCACACCGATCCGAAGGTGGTCGTGGACGTGATGGACAAGGTGAAGCGCGCGGCTGAAGGCGCGGCCCTGATCACCGGCACCCAGGTCGAGTTCGAGCAGACCGGCGGCGTCTACAACCTCCTGCCCAACGAAGCCCTGGGCAAGGTGATGCACGAGTCGCTGGAGACGGTGGGCGGCATCACCTGGACCGAGGAAGAGAAGGCCTTCGCTCGCGAGCTCGCGAAGCACCTGCCGAACGGCGGCGAAGACCTGAGCTCGGTGGAGCGCGTGATGCCTTACCGGACGGCCGACCCCAACTCGGGCGGCGGCGGCTCGACCGACGTGGCCGACGTGAGCTGGGTGACCCCGACCGTGGGCCTCTCCACCGCCACCTTCGTCCCGGGCTCGCCGGGCCACAGCTGGCAGAACGTGGCCGCGGCCGGCACGACCATCGGTCTCAAGGGCGCGCAGGTCGCCGCCAAGACCCTGGCGCTCACCGGCGCCCGGGTGTTCACCGACCCGCAGCTGATCGCCGAGGCCAAGGCGGAGCTGAACGAGCGTCGCGGGGCCGATTTCACCTACAAGGCCCTGGTGGGCGACCGGCCGCCGCCGCTCGACTACCGCAAGGGCGCGGGGGCTGAGTAAGCTTCTGGACCGCGCGGCTCCGGCCGCGCGGTCTTTTTGTTGTGGAATGCGGCGCCAGCCGCGTCATGGGAATGACGGCGCGTAAGCCGTGGGGTTCAAATAGGGGAAGTAGAGAGCATGCGGTCCCATGCAATGAGCAGCGCCGCGCTGGCGCTGGTCCTGATGTTCGGATCCGCCGCGCACAGCGCGACGATCACGCCGCCGAAGGATGCGTTCGCCCAGGATCCGGGCAGCGACTACTTCCTCGCCGACTACACTGCATACGAGGCCTATCTGAAGACCCTCGCGGGCCAGTCCGACCGGATGAAGCTGGTGGACTTCGGCAAGACCGAGGAGGGGCGCACCCAGTGGGCGGCCATCGTCAGCTCGCCGGCCAACCTCGCCAAGCTCGACCATTACCGTGACATCGCCCGCCGCTTGGCCAAGGCCGAGGGGCTGACCGCCGAAGAGGCCAAGGCGCTGGCGGCCGAGGGCAAGGCTGTGGTCTGGATCGACGCCGGCCTGCACGCCACCGAGACGGTGACCTCGCAGGGGCAGATCCAGGCGCTCTACCGGATGCTGACCATGAACGATCCGGAGACGCTCCGGATTCTGGACGACGTCATCATCCTCTTCGCCCACGCCAACCCGGACGGCATGGAGCTGGTCTCCGACTGGTATATGCGCAAGGCCGACCCGAAGGAGCGGGAGTTCGACTCCATCCCGCGCCTGTACCAGAAGTACGTGGGCCACGATAACAACCGCGACAGCTACATGTCGCAGATGGCGGAAACCACGAACATCAACCGGATGCTGTTCCGGGAGTGGTTCCCGCAGATCGTCTTCAACCAGCACCAGACCGGCCCGACGGGCATGGTGGTGTTCGTCCCGCCGTTCCGCGACCCGTTCAACTACAACTACGACCCCCTGGTGATGACCACGCTCCAGGAAGTCGGCATGGCGATGCACAGCCGCCTGGTGGCCGAGGACAAGCCTGGCTCCGGCGCCCGCAGCGCTGCGAACTACTCCACCTGGCACAACGGGATGGAGCGTTCGATCGCCTACTTCCACAATTCGATCGGCCTGCTCACCGAGATCATCGGCGGTCCGACGCCCGCCGAGGTGAAGCTGGTCCCCGAGCTGCAGCTTCCCAACAGCGATCGGCCCGACCCGATTGCGCCGCGGCCCTGGCACCTGCGTGACACCGTCGAGTACCAGTGGAGCCTGAACCGGGCAGTCCTGGACTACGCCTCGCGCAACCGCGAGCGCCTGCTGTTCAACATCTACAAGATGGGCGCCGACAGCATCGCGCGCGGCTCCCAGGACTCCTGGACCATCACCCCGAAGAAGGTCGAGAAGCTGCGGGCCGTCGCCAAGGCCGAAGGCAAGGAGATCAAGACGGGGAACCGTTGGGATCAGGGCGTCGTCGATCCCGAGCTCTACAAGGCCGTGCTGCAGAACCCCGCGGAACGCGATCCGCGCGGCTATGTCATCCCGGCCGACCAGGCAGACCTGCCGACCGTGGTCGACTTCGTGAACGCCCTCATCAAGACCGGCGTCGACGTCGAGCGCGCGACCAAGGCCTTCAAGGTGGGCGGCAAGACCTATCCGGCCGGCTCGTACGTGGTGAAGACGGCCCAGGCCTACCGTCCGCACGTGCTCGACATGTTCGAGCCGCAGGATCACCCGCACAACTTCGCCTATCCGGGCGGCCCGCCGATCCCGCCGTACGACATTACGGGCTACACCCTGGCCTATCAGATGGGCGTGCAGTTCGACCGGATCCTCGACGGGTTCGACGGTCCCTTCGAGCGCATCCCTGACCTGATCGCCCCGCCGCCCGGCCAGATCCGCGGCTCGGGCCGCGCCGGCTGGCTGATCAGCCATGCGCCGAACCGCGCCTTCGACCTCACCAACCGGCTGCTGAAGGCCGGCCAGCAGGTCTACTGGCTGAAGGCCGAGACCAAGGCCTCGGGCAAGAGCTTCGGCCCCGGCGCCATCTGGGTCCCGGCGTCGGACGAGGCCACGGCCATCATCGAGCAGGGCGTGAAGGAACTGGGCGTGGACGCCTGGGCCGTGGGCGCCAAGCCGTCCGCTGACGCCCTGGCCCTGAAGCCCGTGCGCATCGGCCTCGTGGATGTCTACGGCGGCTCGATGCCGTCCGGCTGGACCCGCTGGCTGCTGGAACGCTTCCAGGCTCCGTTCGAGGTGGTGTTCCCGCAACGCCTCGACGCGGGCGACCTGAACAAGGACTTTGACGTCCTGCTGTTCCCCGACGCGGTGGTGCCGGCGAAGGAAGGCGGCGTCTTCCGCGGGCGCTGGGAATCGCGTCAGCCCAAGCCTGAGGACATTCCGGTCGAATATCGCAGCTGGCTGGGGTCGATCACGTCGGACAAGACCCTGCCGCAGATCAAGGCCTTCCTCGAGAAGGGCGGCACGGTCGTGGCGATGGGCTCGGCCGGTCGCCTGGCCCTGGAACTCGGCGCACCGCTCGAGGTCGCCGTGGCCAAGAACGAAGGCGGCGAGGCCAAGCCGTTGCCGGCGACCGAGTTCTACATCCCAGGCTCGGTGCTGCGGGCCAAGGTCGATCCAAAGCACCCGCTGGCCTACGGCATGAACTCGGAAGTGGACATGTTCTACGACCGGGCTCCGACCTACCGGGTGAAGACCACCGCCGGCGCCTCCACGGTTTCGTGGTTCGAGGGCAAGGAGCTTGTCCGCAGCGGCTGGGCGGTCGGCCAGGAGCGCCTGGACGGTTCGGCGGCGATCGTCGACGTCGACTACGGCAAGGGCAAGCTGCTGGTCATGGGCCCCGAGGTGAACCAACGCGCCCAGTCGTACGGGACCTTCAAGTTCCTGTTCAACGGGCTGCTCTACGGCCCGGCGGTCGCCGCGACCCGGTAACCCCGAGGATCCCCAGGGTGGGCGGCTAGTCCCCCGAGCCGCCCACCCATCTCGTGCGGAAAACTTGAGGCGTCGGTCTGCGGACCGACGCCTTCTTTGTGTCTGCGGGAAGCCAGGCGCCAAGGCGTCGATCCGCAGGCCGATCAGGGCAGGGGGCAGGCAAACGGGAAGGGCGGCCGGGCTGGCAAAGGCTCGGCGAGGCGACCCCGAGCTCAGGAAGGGCAGGCCGGCGCCGGCGGCGGCCGCCGCGCGCAGATGGCCGACTGGCCGCCGGCGGACGGGCAAAGAAAAAGGCGCCGGCCACGAGGGCCGGCGCCGAAGTCTCAGATCGTTCCGTAAGGCTTAGAAGCGCTTGCGGATGCCGACGTAGTACGAGCGGCCGATCATGTCGTGGTTCTGGGGATCGTAGGTGCCCTCGGTGTCGCCCACCTGGAGCGGCGCCTTGTCGAACAGGTTGGTCACCCCGAAGCGCAGGTCGGCGTCGTACGGCAGCTTCACGCGGCCGTTCAGGTCGAAGACGTCATAGGCCTTGACGCCGCGCGCGGTGCTGGTCGGGGAGACCTTGCGCGCGGAGGCGATCATCGAGCTGAGGTGACGCCAACGGAGGCCGAGGCTGGCCGGGCCGTAGGTGTAGGTGGCCGAGGTGGCGATCTTCCACTCGGGGTGCGCCGTACCGGCGTTGGCTTCCACGCCGGTGCCGATCGTGCCGGCGTAGTCGTAGGTGGCCGCGCCCGGCAGGGTCTGGATCTTGAAGGTGTCCAGGTAGCCCACGGCGACGTTCAGGGCCAGCGAGCCGCGGTCGCCCAGGCCCAGGTCCTCGGCGTTGAGGGTCCAGTCGAACTGGAAGTCCACGCCCGAGACCTCGAACTGGCCGAGGTTCAGCAGCGGCTGCACCGGATTGACCGGGACGCCGTTGGACGGGTTCCGGGTCATCAGCTCGCAGTAGTAGTTGTTCGGATCGTAGGTCGGGTTGTTGCCGCCCGAGTTGAAGCAGAACCGAATGGCGTCCGCGATCGACAGGGTGCCGACGGCGTCCTTCACCTTGATGGCGTACCAGTCCACCGAGGCCGACATGCGGCTCAGCAGCGGGTGGTCGAACGGCGACTGCACGACCGCGCCGATCGAGTAGGTGTCGGCGGTTTCTTCCTCGAGGTCCGGGTTGCCGCCGGTGAGGGCGAAGACCTGGGCCGTGCCGAGCTGGTAGCTGTCGATGACCGCCGTCGGGATGCCTTGCGCGAGGCAGAGCTCCCGCACCTGGGCCGCGTTCGGGCCCTGACGGAAGGACGAGCGCACGTCGCACGGGTCGCCGTTGGTCGTGGTGGCCGACGGGTTGCCGATGCCGACGCTGCCCGTGGAGATCGGCGCGTAGAGTTCGCCGACGCTGGGCGCGCGGATGGCGCGGTTGTAACCGCCGCGCAGGCGCAGGCTGTCGATGATCCGCCAGTCGAAGTCGACCTTGTAGGTGTGGATGCCGCCCACCGAGCTGTAGTCGGAGAAGCGGTAGCCGAGGTCGAGGTTCAGCTCCTGGATGAACGGCAGGTCCTTCAGGACCGGGACCAGCAGTTCGCCGAACAGCTCGTAGGTGTCCACGGCGCCCTCAGCGTCGCGCAGCACGCTGTAGCCGAGGACGTCGCTGACGCCGCCGGGCATGTTCAGCTGGCTGTCGGCCTTGAAGGTGTACTCGTTGGCGCGATAGCCGGCGCCCACCGCGAAGCGGACGTCGCCCGCGGGGAGGGCGAAGAGACCGCCCTGCAGGTTCAGCTCGACCATGCGCTGTTCCAGCTCGTTCTGGTTCAGCGTGCGGCGGCTGATGTAGTTGATGCACTCGGCCGACGGCGTGAGGTTGCCGAACGGGTTGAAGCCGCCCGCGCAGAACTCGGCGCCGCCCGTCGGGCTGTAGAGCAGGTTGCGCACCGCGCTGGCGCTGGCCCCGCCGAACTGTTCGTTGTCGAACTTGGCGCGGCTGTAGGCGGCGTAGGCGTCCCAGGTCCAGTCGCGGAAGCCGACGTCGCCCGAGAGGCCGCCGATCAGCTGATAGACGTTGTACTTGTAGGACTGGATCCGCGGACCCAGGATGTTGAACGCCTTGTAGAGGGTGAAGTCGGCGGTCGGGTCGGTCCGCGAGGCCAGGATGGTCCGCATGTCGGCCGGGATGAACGGGTTCGTCACCGGCGCGGTGAGGCCATAGACGTTCGACGCCAGGGTCGGGTTCGTCACGCCCACGGACTCATAGTCCGTGAAGGTGAACTGGGCGAAGCCGCGCAGGCTGTCGGTGAAGTCGTAGTCGACCTTGCCGAACACCGAGTAGCGGTCCAGGTCCGACTGCAGCGAACCGCCGGCATAGCCGAAGTTCAGCTGCTGGGCGGTGCCCGCGGCGTTGGTGTTGACGATGTAGGCTTCGTCGGTTTCCGGGTCGCGGAAGTTCAGCACCGGCACGCCCGCCGTCGAGAACAGCGTCTGGTCGGTGTTGAAGCCGATCTGGCCCGTGTAGCGGCCGCCCGCGTTGCCGGTCAGGGCGGGGGTGCCGTAGTTGCCCACGAACACGCCGTTGACCGCCGCCAGCGTCGGCATGTTGGCGCCGAACAGCACCGTGCCTTGCGGAATGGTCGACAGGCCGGGCGTGCTGGTCCGGAAGATGTAGTAGTCGCGCGAGCCGTTCAGGGCCCGGTCGCGGTTGCTGTAGTCGAACGACAGAATGGCGCGGCCGCGGTCGTCCGCGAAGCTCGAGCCGCCCATCACCGACACGCGGAAGGACTCGCCGTCACCGCGCTCCGAGATGCCGTACTGGGTGTCGACGATCACGCCGTCGAGGCTGCGGCGCAGGCGGAAGTTCACCACGCCGGCGGTGGCGTCCGAGCCGTAGACGGTGGAGGCGCCGCCGGTGATGACCTCGACGTTCTCGATCAGGGCTTCCGGAATGATGTTCAGGTCGACCGAGCCGTCGGGGTTCGAGGGCTGCAGGCGACGGCCGTCCAGCAGGATCAGGGTGCGCTTGGCGCCCAGGCCGCGGAGGCTGGCGTAGGACTGGCCGCCGTTCAGGCCGGTGCTGGTGCTGCCGGTGTTGCCCTGGCCGAACGAGCCGGTGAACTGCGGCATTTGCGACAGCGACTTTTCGACCGTCACCTGGCCGGTGTTTTCGATCGCGGCCTGGCCGACGGAGACGATCGGGCTGTTGGCCGAATAGTCAGGACGGGCGATGCGGGAGCCGGTGACCACCACCTCCTGGACCGTCTCGCCATCCGGCGTTTGCGCAAAGGCGACCCCCGACAGCAGCGCGCCAGTCGCGCAGCCGCCAGCCATCAGCCACCTCAAGGACTTCGCTCTCATCCGATCTATCCCCGCTCGGTATTTCGTTCGACGCGCCCATTGCGCGCCGGTCCCAAGACGCAGCGGCGTTCGAAAACCACAGCGACGCTCGGCCGCGACCCACCGAAAAATCGCTGGGTCGCACCAGTTCCGCGGCCGCCTGGCCGACCGGCAGGGCATAGGGCGAGTTGGAGGGGCGGGCGGCCTGTGCTTGGCTGGCCTGAGAGAACAAGGACAGGGAGGCCCGAAGGATGCGGTTCGAGGACTACCGGAAGCACGACGCTCTGGGACTGGCCGAACTGGTGCGGCGGCGCGAGGTGTCGGCTGCCGAGCTGCTGGAGACCGCCCTGGCCCGCAAGGCCGAGATCGATCCCAGGATCAACGCCGTCACCACCGACCTGTCCGGCCTCGCCCGCACCGCGCCGACCGAAGGGCCCTTCGCGGGCGTTCCGTTCCTGCTGAAGGACCTCGGGGCGCAGATGGCTGGGACGGTCACCTCGAGCGGCTCGAGGCTGTTCGCCGAGGCCGTGGCGCCCGCCGACAGCGCCATCGTGCGGCTCTACAGGGCCGCAGGCCTCAACATTTTCGGCAAGACCAACACCCCGGAGTTCGGCCTGTGGCCGGTGACCGAGCCGGCGCACCTGGGCGTTTGCCGCAATCCGTGGGACGTGAGCCGCACGCCGGGCGGCTCCTCGGGCGGCGCGGCGGCGGCCGTGGCGGCGGGGATCGTTCCGACCGCCCACGCCAGCGACGGCGGCGGCTCGATCCGCACGCCTGCGGCCTGCTGCGGCCTGTTCGGCATGAAGCCCTCCCGCGGGCGGGTCAGCTTCGCCCCGGCCGGCGAGGGCTGGGCCGGCGCGTCCATCCAGCATGCGGTCACCCGCTCGGTGCGCGACAGCGCCGCCCTGCTGGACGCCGTCTGTACGCCTCAGCCCGGCGATCCCTATTTCCTGCCGGCGCCCGAGCGGCCGTTCCTGGAGGAGGTGGGCCGCGATCCCGGCCGCCTGAGGATCGGCTTCACCGCCAAGGCGCTGCAGTCCACGGCCCTCGATCCCCAATGCGCCGCTGCGGTCCTGGACGTCGCCCGGCTTTGCGCAGACCTCGGCCATGAGGTGGAGGAAGTGACCGTTCCTGGCGACCTGGCCGGCATGCAGGCTTCAGCCGGGCTCGTCATCGCCGCCAGCGTCGCCGCGACCCTGGACGCCGAGGCCGAGCGCCGTGGCCGGCCGGTGGAGCCGGACGAGATCGAGCCCCTGACCATGGCCACCTACCGCCGCGGCAAGGCGGTGACGGGGGCGGACTATGTGCGGGCGCTTGCCGTGCTGCACGCCTTCGGCCGGGACATGGCGCGGCTGTTCGAGACCTACGACGTCCTCTTGCTGTCGACACTGGGCCGCCCGCCCGTGCCAGTCGGCTGGATTTTCGAGGAGCCCCGGGAGATCACCGAGCGGCTGTTCAGCTTCATGCCCAACACCCAGCCGTTCAACAACACGGGCCAGCCGGCCATGACCGTGCCCCTGGCCTGGAGCGCCGAGGGCCTGCCCATCGGCATCCAGTTCGTCGGCCGGGTGGGCGACGAGGCCGGGCTCTTCCGTCTGGCGGGGCGACTGGAGCAGGCGCGGCCGTGGTTCGACCGCGTGCCTGAACTCTAGCGGCCCCGGCGCTGCTGGATCAGGTAGGCGCCGATGACGCCGGTGGCGACCAGGCCAATGAGCAGGGTGGAGACGGCGTTGATCTCCGGATTCACCCCCAGGCGCACCTGGCTGTAGAGCCGCATCGGCAGGGTGGTGGCGCCGGGGCCCGAGGTGAAGCTCGCGATCACCAGGTCGTCCAGCGACAGGGTGAAGGCCAGCATCCAGGCCGCCGCCACGGCGGGGGCGATATTGGGCAGGGTGACCGTGGCGAAGGCCTTCCACGGCGGCGCGCCGAGGTCTTGGGCGGCCTCCTCCAGGCTGCGGTCGAAGCTGGCCAGCCGCGCCTGGACCACCACCGTGGCGTAGGCCAGGGTGAGCGTCGTATGCGCCAGGGTGACGGTCCAGAACCCCCGGGCCACGCCCGCGGCCACGAACAGCAGCAGCAGCGAAAGTCCCAGGATCACTTCGGGCATGACAAGGGTGGCGTAGACCATCCCCGCAACCCCGGTGCGGCCGCGGAAGCGCCCACCGCGGACCAGCGCGACCGCCGCGAGCGTGCCGAGCACCGTGGAGAAGGTGGCCGACAGCACCCCGACCCGAACCGTCGTCCAGACCGCCTCCAGCATCTGCCGGTCGTGCAGCAGGGCGCGGTACCAGCGCAGCGAGAAGCCCGACCAGACCGTCACCAGCCGCCCGTCATTGAACGAGTAGAGGATCAGCAGGGCGATGGGCGTGTAGAGGAACACCAGCCCCAGGACCACGGCGGCGATGTTGAACGCCGAGGGCCTCATCGTATCACCTTCCCGGGCTGACGCTCGAACAGCAGGATCGGGATCACCAGGGCGCCCAGCAGGGCTACGGCCACGGCCGAGGCGGCGGGCCAGTCGCGGTTGGCGAAGAACTCGGTCCAGATCACCCGGCCCAGCATCAGGGTCTCCGATCCCCCGAGGAGGTCGGGGACGACGAACTCGCCGGCCATGGGGATGAAGCAGAGCAGGGCGCCGGCCGCCACGCCCGGGACCGACAGCGGGAAGGTCACCGTCCAGAACGCCCTTATGGGCGAAGATCCGAGGTCGCGGGCCGCCTCCACCAGGCGGGGGTCCTGCCGCTCCAGCACCGCATAGAGCGGCAGCACCATGAAGGGCAGATAGGCGTAGACGAGGCCCAGAAGCACCGCCGCCTCGCTGTTCAGCAGATTGACCGGCGGCAGGCCGAGGCCCCCGAGGGCGGCGTTTAGCAGGCCCGCTGGCTTGAGAATGGCGATCCAGGCGTAGATGCGGATCAGGAAGCTGGTCCAGAACGGCAGGATCACCGCCATCACCAGCATCTGCCGAAGGCGCGGCGGGCAACGGGTGATGCCATAGGCGATGGGATACCCCACCAGCAGCAGGATCAGGGTGGCGGTCCCGGCGATCCGCAGGCTGGAGACATAGGCGTCCAGATAAAGCCGGTCGGCCGTGAGGCGGGCATAGGTCTCGAAGTCCAGGCCGGCGATGAAGTCTTGCACGCCCGCCAGGCCCCGGTTCCAGTCCAGCTGGGGCGTATAGGGCGGCATGGCCAGGGCGCTGTCGGACAGCGACAGCTTGAGGACGAGCAGGAACGGAAAGGCGAAGAAGATCGCCAACCACAGGCCGGGCAGCAGGGCCGCCAGGCGTGAACGGTCGCGCTTCACGCGGGGAGCCTCGGGGCGTCGGGCGGCCAGCTCACCCGCACGTTCGCACCCACCGGCAGCGGCGCTTCGCCGGCGACATTGGCGCGGCTCGCGCGGATCGGCCCCTGGACCGTGGCCACCACATAGCGGGTGCGGTCGCCGAAGTAGGCGGTCTCCTGGACGCAGCCCTCAAGGCCGCTCTCGCCGAGCACCACCGTCTCCGGGCGAACGGCGACCCAGCCGCCGTCGGGGTGGGCCAGGACGTTCACCTCGCCCAGGAACTCGGCCACGGCCCGGGTGGCGGGCCGCTCATAGACCTCCCGCGGGGCGCCGATCTGCGCCACGTGGCCGGCCTGCATCACCGCCAGCCGGTCGGCCATGGCCAATGCCTCGTCCTGGTCGTGGGTGACCACGACGAAGGTCAGGCCGAGGCGACGTTGGAGGGCCACCAGTTCGCCCTGGGTCTCTTCGCGCAGCTTGCGGTCCAGGGCGCCCAGCGGCTCGTCCAGCAGCAGGATGCGCGGACGCGGGGCGAGAGCCCGGGCGAGGGCGACCCGCTGCTGCTGGCCCCCCGACAGCTGGTGCGGCTTGCGGGCAGCCAGACGCTCCAGCTTCACCAGGGCGAGCATCTCGGCCACCCGGTCGGCGGCCTCGGCCTTGGGCAGGCCCCGCAGGCCATAGGCGATGTTCCCGGCCACCGTGAGATGCGGGAACAGCGCATAGCTCTGGAACATCATGTGGACCGGCCGCCGATGGGGCGGCAGGCCGGCGATATCCTGGCCGTCCAGGAGGATGCGGCCCTCGTCGGGCGTCTCGAAGCCCGCCAGCAGGCGCATGAGGGTGGTCTTGCCGCAGCCTGAGGGACCAAGGAGGGCGAAGAACTCGCCCTCGCGGATCGCCAGGGTGATCCCGTCGACGGCCGTGTGGTCGCCAAACCGCTTGGTCACCCCTTCAAACCGGACGATGTCGCCCGGGACGCTCACAGACCTGCTCACCGTCCCGTCAGCACCCGGGTCCACTGCCGGTTCACGTCGCGGAGCAGGGCCTGGTCCTTGGTGGTGGTCACGAACAGCCGCTTGGACATCTCAGGAGTCGGATAGACGTTCGGGTCGCTCCGGACCTCCTCATCCACGAGCGGCGTCGCCGCGGCATTGGCGTTGGCGTACTGGATGTAGTTGGACGCCTTGGCGATCACCTCGGGCCGCAGCATGAAGGCGATGAACCGGTGCGCGGCCGCCGGGTTCGGCGCGTCCTTCGGAATGGTGAAGACGTCGAACCAGATCTGGCTGCCTTCCTTGGGCACTACATAGGCGACCTGGACGCCGTTCTTCGCCTCCTCAGCGCGGATCTTGGCCTGCAGGATGTCGCCCGAGTAGCCGATGGCCACGCAGGCGTCGCCGTTGGCCAGGGCCTCGACATATTCCGACGAGTGGAACTTGCGCACATGCGGCCGGACCTTGAGCAGCAGGTCGGTGGCCGCGGCGTAGTCGGCCGGCGCCGTCGAGTTCGGGTCCTTGCCCAGATAGTTCAGCGTCACGGCGTACATGTCCTCGGACGCGTCGAGGAAATAGACGCCGCAGTCCTGCAGCTTGGCCAGGTTCTTGGGATCGAACACCACCGACCAGCTGTCGATGGCCACGCCCGGCAGGCGCTTGGTCACCTCGGCGACATTGTAGCCGATGCCCACGGTGCCCTGCATGTACGGCACGGCGTAGGCGGCTTCGGGATCGAACGCGGCCATGTGCGCCATCAGGTCGGGCGCGAGGTTCGAGAGCCCCGGCAGCTGGGCCTTGTCCAGCGGCTGGATGGCCCCGGCCGCAATGTAGCGGGGCAGGTTGTGGTTCGAGGGGACGACGATGTCGTAGCCGGTGCCGCCCTGCAGCACCTTGGTTTCGAGCACCTCGTTGGAATCGAAGGTGTCGTAGGTGACCTTGATCCCCGTTTCCTTGGTGAACTGATCGAGCAGTTCAGGGTCGATGTAGTCCGACCAGTTGTAGATGCGCAGCTCTTCGGCCGGCTTGCCGCCGCACGCCGCGAGCAGGAGCGCCAGGCTAAGCGCCAGCTTCGTTCCAATCCGCCCCATTGAAGCTCCCCTTTTTACCGCCAGAGGGGGACAAAGCCCTTTCGGGGCCCAAGCGCAAGAGTCGGGCGGAAATGTCGAGTCCTGCGAGGGCCTTCGGGGCGTATTGTCGCGAACAGCACAGCCGCCTCGCACGCGGTCTTGGCGGACGCCGCGGCGGGCCGCTACAGCGGGCCGGTCGCTCCTGGAGGCCCCATGCCCGCCGTCTGGACCTTCGTCGCTCCCGTCCTGCTGCTGATCGCCTCGAACGTCTTCATGACCTTCGCCTGGTACGGCCACCTGAAGGTGGAGCACCGGCCGCTGTGGATCATCGTGCTGGCGAGCTGGGGCATCGCCTTCTTCGAATACTGGCTGGCGGTGCCGGCCAACCGCATCGGCCGGCTCGCATACGAACCGGCCGAGCTGAAGGCCATGCAGGAGGTGATCACCCTGGCGGTCTTCGCCGTCTTCTCGGTGACCTACCTGGGCGAGAAGCTCACCGTGAACCACATGGTCGGCTTCGCCCTGATCGCCGCCGGCGCGTGGTTCGTGTTCAGGGGGCCGATCTCGCTCTAGCCGCCGCTGCCGCCCGCCCCGGGGACTATGACCGTGACCTCGTTGGTCTTGGACATGAACTTGATCCCCTTCACCCGGCCGTCGGTGTAGCGGTTCCAGTGGCCGCTGACCTCGATGGGCGTGGCGGTCTGGGCGCCGGGCGCGGCCGGGGCGGTGGCGATGACGTCCACCTCATAGATGCCGTCAGCGGGCTGGGCGGCGTAGATGCGCGGCAGGAAGGCCGGAGCCGTCCAGCCTGGGCCGGCCGTGGTCGCCTTGGCGGTAAGGTTCAGCCCGCCGGTGTGCCCGACCTCCACGGTCCCTGATTCCACCGACAGCACCTGCTCCTGGCCCGCGTAGAGCGGTGCGGGCCGCGCCAGGGACTTCCTGGGTTCGGGCTGGGGCGTGGCTTCGGCCTGGCTGACCTGGTTGTCGCACGCGGCGAGCGACAGGCAGGCGAGGGCGCCCGCCACGGCAATGAACCTGCGCATGGTTCGTCTCCTCCGATCTGCGCGGCGGCTTGTTCTTTTCGATTCGGGCCCGCCGCGGCCCCGGCCAAGGTTTGCGCTGATAACGGCGGTTGGCGAGCCTTTCTTGCGCGGCCCTCTTTGGCGAACCACCTGAGCGGTCCTATAAGCCCCCGTTCCTGCCATCCACCTCCCGGAAGCCATGTCCCGCATCCTGATCACCTCGGCGCTGCCCTACATCAATGGCATCAAGCACCTGGGGAACCTCGCGGGCTCCATGCTGCCGGCCGACGTCTTCGCGCGCTTCAAGCGGGCCGAGGGGCACGAGGTGCTCTACGTCTGCGCCACCGACGAGCACGGCACGCCGGCCGAGCTGGCCGCCGCCGCCGCCGGCCAGGACGTGCGCGCCTACTGCGACGAGCAGCACCAGCTGCAGAAGGACATCGGGGCCCGCTTCGGCCTGTCGTGGGACTGGTTCGGCCGCTCGTCGAACCCGCCGAACCACCGGCTGACCCAGCACTTCTGCGAGGTGCTGGAGGAGAAGGGCCTGATCGAGGAGCGGACAGATCGGATGATCTATTCGCTCGACGACAAGCGCTTCCTGCCCGACCGCTACGTCGAGGGGACCTGCCCGCACTGCGATTATCCCAAGGCGCGGGGCGACCAGTGCGACAACTGCGGCCGGCTGCTCGACCCCCTGGACCTGAAGGATCCCTATTCGGCGGTCTCCGGCTCCCGGAACCTCGAGGTGCGCGAGACGCGCCACCTCTATCTCCTGCAGTCCAAGCTGGAGGGGCGGATCCGCGCCTGGGTGGACAGCAAGACCGAGTTCCCGGCGCTCACCCGCTCCATCGCCTACAAGCACCTGGACGAGGGCCTGATCGACCGCGGCATCACCCGTGACCTCGCCTGGGGCATCCCGGTGACCAAGGGCGGCTTCCCGCGGCCGGGCTTCGAGGACAAGGTCTTCTACGTCTGGTTCGACGCCCCTATCGAATACATCGGGGCCACTGTGGAATGGGCCGAGGCGACGGGCGCGGACTGGGAGCGCTGGTGGCGCACCGACAAGGGCGCCGACGACGTCCGCTACGTCCAGTTCATGGGCAAGGACAATGTCGCCTTCCACACGGTGAGCTTCCCCGCGACGATCCTCGGCTCGGAGGAGCCGTGGAAAACCGTCGACCTGCTGAAGAGCCTCAACTGGCTGAACTGGTACGGCGGCAAGTTCTCCACGAGCCAGAAGCGCGGCGTGTTCATGGACGCGGCCCTGGAGCTGCTCCCCGCCGACTACTGGCGTTGGTACCTGACGGCCAACGCGCCCGAGAGCGCCGACAGCCCGTTCACCTGGGAGCACTTCCAGAACACGGTGAACAGCGACCTGGCCAACGTGCTCGGCAACTTCGTGAACCGCATCTGCAAGTTCGCCGAGAGCCGCTTCGACGGCGTGACGCCCAGCGGCGGCGAGCCAGGCCCGCTGGAAGAGAAGCTCTATGCCGAGATCGGCCAGGGGCTGGCCTCGCTGACGAGCTCGCTGGAGGCCATTTCGATCCGCCGGGCCGCCCAGGACGTGCGCGAGCTGTGGGTGGCGGGCAACGCCTATCTCACCGAGGCCGCCCCCTGGACGGCGATCAAGACCGATCCCGAGCGGGCGGCGGTGGTGGTGCGCACGGGCCTGAACCTGGCGGCCCTGTTCGGCCGCATCTCCCGGCCCTTCATCCCGTTCGCGGCCGAGAAGATCCTGGCCGCCTTCGAGGGCGCGCCCACGGACTGGCCGTCGGCCGATGGCAAGGCCGAACTCTCGCGCCTCAAGGAAGGCTCCAGGATTGCGGCTCCGCCGGTGCTCTTCGCCAAGGTCGAGGACGCCCAGGTGGCCGAGTGGGCCGAACGTTTCGGCGGCGCCGAGGGCTGAACTTCACGGCGCGCTGGATAGCCTGACGCCGCGCCCCCGAGCGGGGGCGCGAGGCGCTAATGCGCAGGCGCCGGCGTCTTGGGATGGGCTTCCATGAAGGTCGGGACGACGGCGTTGAACGCCTCGGCGTTGCCGGTGCGCAGGATCACGTCGTGCGCGCCCTCCCACATCATGTGCAGGGCGACGTAGAGCACGATCAGCAGGCCGACGTAGCCGATCCACCGGAAGCGGTGCAGCAGCCGGGCGATGCCGTGGGCCGCCACGCCCATGAGGGCGATCGAGACCAGGAGGCCGAAGACCAGGATGGTCGGGTGCTCCCGGGCCGCGCCGGCGACCGCCAGGACGTTGTCCAGCGACATGGAGACGTCGGCGACGAGAATCTGGATCAGCGCCTGGCCGAAGGTCTTAGGCTGGACCTTGGGCTCGGTGCTCGGGTCCGAGTCCATCGCCGCCTGCGCAGCGGCCTCCTCGTGGACCGCCTGGTCGCGCAGCTCGCGCCACATCTTCCAGCAGACCCACAGCAGCAGGATGCCGCCCGCCAGCAGCAGGCCGACGATGCCCAGGAGCTCGGCCGTGATCAGGGCGAAGCCGATGCGGATGGCGACCGCGGCCACCAGGCCCCAGAAGATCGCCCGGCGCCTGAGCTCCGGCCGCAGTCCCCCGGCCGCGAGGCCCACGGCCACGGCGTTGTCGCCGGCGAGGACCAGGTCGATCATGAGGACCTGGAGGAGGGCGGAGATGCCGCCGGGGCTGAACAGCTCTTCGATCATTCGGCCTCAATGCTTTACGGACGCGCGGCCTGCAACCTCAGCCGCGCAGACGGGCTGCTTCGTACAGGGCGATCGCCGCGGCGTTGGAGACGTTCAGGCTTTCGAAGCCGCCCGGCATGGGGATCCGGGCCACCTCGTCGCAGTGCTCGGCCACCAGGCGACGCAGGCCCTCGCCCTCCGAGCCCAGCACGAGCACGGTCGGGGCCCCGTCCAGGGCCTCGGCCAGGGTCCGTTCGCCCGAGCCGGCCAGGCCCACGGTGCGCCAGCCGGCGTCGGCCAGCTGGTCCAGGGCGCGGGAGAGGTTCACCACCCGGACGATGGGTGTGCGTTCCACGGCGCCGGCGGCCGCCTTGGCGAGGGCGCCGGTCAGTTTCGGGGCGTGGCGGTCCTGCAGAATCATGCCGGCGGCGCCGAAGGCGGCGGCCGAACGGAGAATCGCCCCGACGTTCTGCGGGTCGGTGACCTGGTCCAGCATGAGCACCACCGCGCCCGGCGCGGCTTCGAGGTCGTCGAGGCCGAGGTCGGGCAACGGGGCGGGCCGGAGGGCCACGCCCTGATGCACCGCGCCCTGGGGCAGAATCTGAGCCAGGGCCTGATTGTCGACCGACTCAAGGACCGGCAGCCGGCCGAATCGCGCCTCGAGCTGACGGGCCTTTTCGGGGGTCGCGAGGAGGCGCAGCGGGGCGCCGCGAGCCCGATTCGCCAGGGCCGCCTCCACCGCGTGCCACCCCCAGATCCACTCGTCAGAGGGGGCTTCTCTCCCCTTGTGGGGCGGCTTTCGGGGCCCGGTTTTGGGCCGGAATTTTTTCCCCTGACGGGCGTCGTTGCGTTCGGGATGCGAGGCCACTATAAGACGCGCTCCAAATTGGGGCCCCCGGACGGGACGCCGCTTTTTCGGACTGTGTGTCGGCGCTCATAGGCCCCTCGCGTCCTGAAGCGGAAGCCTTATTTCCGAGGTCTCCAAAGAGGCTCCAAGCGCGCTGGGGGAATGTCCCGAGCGGCAAAGGGGGCGGACTGTAAATCCGCTGGCGTCAGCCTTCGTAGGTTCGAGTCCTACTTCCCCCACCACGCGCCGGAGTGAACTGAAGTGAGGAGTTGCGGCGGCCCCGCACCGGTTTTGGCGGGTATAGCACAATGGTAGTGCAGCAGCCTTCCAAGCTGAGGATGCGGGTTCGATTCCCGCTACCCGCTCCAGCTCCTTTGGAACCCTAGATTTTGAAGAGAAGCCGGCAGGACCCCCATGGCCAAAGAGAAGTTTGAACGCACGAAGCCGCACTGCAACATCGGCACGATCGGCCACGTTGACCACGGCAAGACGACGCTGACGGCGGCGATCACGATGACGCTGGCGAAGACGGGCG
>Ga0065721_10004907_pt1 | contig 32106 bp, 25 predicted proteins | sample Mesricmetagenome_FD_59108 | JGI IMG/M metagenome (GOLD analysis project Ga0065721, IMG submission 59108) | Mesophilic microbial community from rice straw/compost enrichment Sample: eDNA_1 v2 (version 2) | ecosystem: Engineered > Solid waste > Grass > Composting > Bioreactor | place: USA: Davis...
CTTTCGTACATTCCCTGCATCAGCTTGTCGCGGTACATGCTCATGTTGCCGCTGCGTTCCCACGCGCCCATCGAGCGCCGCAGCTCATCGGCTTCGCCAGGAGAGAATCCGGCGGCGGTCACGGCGATCTGCATGACCTGTTCCTGGAAGATGGGCACACCGCGCGTCTTCTCGAGGATGGGGCGCAGCGACTCGCTCGGATAGGGAATGTCCTCGGGCTTCATCGAGCGGCGCTGCAGATACGGATGCACCATGCCGCCCTTGATCGGACCGGGACGGACGATGGCGACCTCGATCACCAGGTCGTAGTACTTCCTCGGTTTCAGGCGCGGCAACATGGTCATCTGCGCGCGCGACTCGATTTGAAAGACGCCGACGGTTTCGGCTTTGCAGATCATGTCGTACGTCGCAGGGTCTTCCAGCGGCACAGCATCCATCCGGGTCGGGCCGGTGCCAGCGGTGTGCAACAGCTCGAAGGTTTTTCGCATGGCCGTCAGCATGCCCAGCGCGAGCACGTCCACTTTCAGCAGCTTCAAGGTTTCCAGGTCATTCTTGTCCCACTGGATGATGGTGCGATCGGGCATGGCCGCGTTTTCGATGGGCACCAGCTCGCTGATGGGCTGCTCCGCGATCACGAACCCACCCACGTGCTGCGAGAGGTGCCGAGGGAAGTTGAGCAGTTGCTCGACCAGCGCGAGCAGGCGTCGAGCGACCTCCCCATCGAGATGCATTCCCTGTGCGGCCATGTTCGCCCGCATGCGCTCGGGGTTGTCCCACCAGGCGTGCTGTTTCGCGAGCCGACCCACCATGTCTTCGGGCAGGCCGAGTGCCTTGCCCACGTCGCGAATCGCGCTGCGCGGCTGATAGGTGATGACAGTGGCTGCAATGGCGGCGCGCTTGCGGGAGTATTTGCGGAAAACGTGCTGGATCACTTCCTCCCGCCGCTCGTGCTCGAAATCCACGTCGATGTCGGGCGGCTCGCCCCGCTCTTCGCTGATGAAGCGTTCGAACAGCGCGGAGATCAGCTCGGGTTTCACTTCCGTGATACGCAGCGCATAGCAGACCACGGAATTCGCGGCCGAGCCGCGGCCCTGGCAAAGGATGGGTTCCTTGGGCTTGCCATCGTCGTCGATCTCGGCGCGCGCATACTCGACGATCTCGTGCACGGTCAGGAAGAAGTGTTCGTATTCCAGCTTCGCGATCAGCGTCAGCTCTTTTTCGATGGCCGCTCGGACCGATGCGGGTTCTCCTTGTGGCCAGCGATACTTGACACCAGCCTCCACCAGGTTGCGCAAGTGCTCACTCGCGTTCAATCCCGCGGGGACGATCTCTCTCGGATACTGGTAACGCAGACTGCCCAGCGAAAAATCACAGCGCGCCGCGATGCATTGTGTTTCCTGCAGCAGGTCGGCTGGGTAAAGCTCTTCCAGCGCCGCTAGCGAACGCAGGTGACGCTCGCCATTCGGAAATAATCTGTGGCCGGCCGAGGCCAGCGTGCAGCCGTGGCGAATCGCCGTCATCGTATCCTGCAAGGCGCGCCGCTTCTCGGTGTGCATGTGGACGTCGCCGCTGGCGACCAGCGGAATATTCATGCGAGCGCCGAGTCGCCTCACTGTCGCGAGATGCTCGGCATCGTCCGCCTGCCGATGCAGCTCGACGGCGATCCAGCATCGATCGGGAAAAAGATTTCGGAGCCAGGCGGCGTGCGAGATCTCGGGATTGCGTGGTGCCACCCATAGGGCCAGACATTCGCTCAGATCGCTCGAGGCGCACTGGCTGCGAGTCAATCGATACTCGCCTTTCTTCGTATCGGCCCGCGCCAGGGTGATGAGCTGACAGATCTGCGCGTAAGCCCTTTGCGAGGGCGCGAGCAGCACCAGGTGGGTTCCCTCGATAGTGCGAAACTCCGAGCCAATGATCAGCTTGAAACCGATCTTGCGCGCGGCTTCGTAGGCGCGCACCACGCCGGCCATCGAGCATTCATCCGTGATGGCCAGCGCCGAATAACCGAGGTTGTGAGCTTGATAAACCAGCTCGCCCGGATGCGATGCACCGCGCAGAAACGAGAAGTTGCTGACGCAGTGAAGCTCCGCGTACGCGCTCATGACCAGAACCCGTGCAGATGCCAGCTGCCGTCGCGCAGGTCTTTGAAGATCCACAGCGCGGCGCCTTGCTGCGTGCGGGCGATGAAGTAATCGCGCCGGACATCGCCGCCATCCCACCAGCCGCTTTCGATGCGTTCCGCCCCAGTCAGTGCCGGCATGCCACTGAGCTGCAGAGGCTTGGGCTCGGGCAGCAGCCACAAGGGGCGATCTGGGAAATCCAGAGGCGGACGCCGGTCTTCGGCAGCTGCGGTCGTCCAGCTGTGTTCCGGGCGATGCTCGGCCACAGCCTTGACGCCGTGAACTTGATTTTCACCCAGACGCGCGACGATTCGGTCGAGCGTATGGCCGAGCTCTTCGCCGTGCTCGGTCGCGCCGCTGAGCATGTCGACATTGAGCCCGGTGGGCATGGCGAACGTTTCCGCCGACAGCTCCAATGCCACCGAAGCCGAAGGCAGCTCCGTGTGTTCGAGCCGCTCCCGCGCTAGGGTTAGAAAACGTTCGCTGCTGCGATCGGGCATCGACAGACCGACATGGATGACCGTCGCGACGGTATCCCGATGCACGAAGCGCAAGGTGAACTTCTGAACGCCGGTATCTCGTGCGCGCAGGAAGCCGACGAATTCACGCAGCATGCGTCGCAACGGAAACAGCAGCGCTTCGGTGCTGTGAATTTCCGCGTCGAACTCGAAACGCGCGTGATATTTCGGCGGCAGTCGATAGGTAGGTCGCGGATCGGGTGCGGCGCCAGTGAGCCGGTCCAGATAGTTGCACACCTCGGGTCCGAAGCGTTTGGCGACTCCGTCGCGAGGCAAAGCCAGCAGCAGGCCGACGGTGCGCACTCCGACTGACTGCAACTGCTGAGTAATCCAGGGATCCAGATTGAGCCAGTGCACAGAGATATTCTCGATGCGAGCGCGGAGGGCTGCCGCGGTCGTGATGGCGACGCGGACTCCAGTGCGAGCCAGCAGTGCCGCGCCTTCCAATGTCGGCGCGATGCCGAGTTGATAGCTGTAGGACAGCTTGCCCAGCTCGGCTTCCAATTGTTCGATGAGCTTGCGGAAGCCGCCGAACAAACGCAGGCTCGCGCCGATTTCCAGCCACAAGGCCGTGGTTCGCGCCCGCTGCAGGTCGGCGAACAATTCTCCGAGGATCACCGTGCCGCTGAATTGATAAGCCCACGTCGCCAGACGTTCCAGTGCCGCCTGTTCGGCGGTGAGNCGGCGTTCCATGGCGATNACCTCGGGCAGGATCGCCAGCGCAGTGGTGAAGTTCATNGCCGGCTGCAAGCCGATGCGCNCGGCGGCTGGATTGCAGCAAACGACCGANCGCACATTGCCTTCCAATACCGTGACCAGGGTGGGCCGCTCGCCTTGCTCACATTGCAAAGCTTCGAGAGGCAACTGGGGCAGGGTGATACAAAGCCACAGCATGAGAAATCATCACCGGGTCAGGTGTTGGCGGTGAGACGTTGCCGACCTGCGGATTCCAAGCCACCAACTGCCAATGACATGCCGGCGCGCGCGCCCCGGCATTTGACGATATCGACGTTCAACTGCCCGACTGCATCCGCCTGCAAGCGCAGCCTGACGGCCGCGGGCGAGGACTCATGAGCCGCGCTCGGTGGTCGATAAACAAACCCGATGCTGCTGCCCGCTTCGGCCGCGAGCTGCAGTCGACGCACTTCACGATCGCGAATCGCCGAGGGCCACGCCAGCACCGCGCCAAACGACTTGCAACGCAAGGTCTGCTCGGCGGACCACAGAATGTCGGCGGCGCTCTGGGCGCGAATGATCCAAAAATGCTCCAGCCGCAGCCCATGGCGAAGCAGGGCTGGAGCGAACGGAATATAAGGCGGCGCGATCATGGCCACATGACGCTCGCTCTGCGTGATCTTCGCCAGTGCCGGCATCAGCAGGCGCAGCTCGCCGATGCCATCGCTCACCGGCATCAGCTCGACGATGGTTCCCGATTGCCAGCCGCCGCCGGGCAGCACCGCATCGAGACTGGCCGAGCCGCTGGGCTCGACGCGCGGCGGTGGGCCCTCGCGGCCGTTCCGGCACAGCCGCGCCAGTTGCTCCAATGTTTCCGCACGAGACGCGCTCATGGCTGCAAACGGGACAGATTTGATTGCTCCTGAAACATGGCGGTGCGGCCGGGGGCAGCGAAATCAGATCTGTCCCCTGTTCAGCGAAGTGCGAATCACCCCCACCGCCAGCCCTTCGATGGACAACTCCTGCTCACGCAAATCGATCTCGATGGGCCGGTAGGCCGCGTTCGCGGGTTCCAGCCGCACCGTGTGACCTTGCCGCCGGTAGTACTTCACGGTCGCCTCGTCCTCATCGACCAGGCGCGCGACCACGATCTGGCCGTTGCGGACCTGCGATGTTTGATGAACAGCAAGCAGGTCGTGATCGAGGATGTCGGCGTCCTTCATGCTGTCGCCGCGGACCCGAAGCAGGAAATCGGCGTGCGGCTTGAACAGCGAGGCGTCGACGGTGACATGCTCTTCTACATGAGAGCTCGCCAGAATCGGCGCGCCGGCGGCGATGCGCCCCAACAGCGGCAAGCTCGAAGACGATCTGGACGGAGCGCGAGCCAGGCGCGCCGGCGCCGAGGCGAATCCCTCACGCACCCGAATGCCCCGTGAGATCCCGGGCACCAGCTCGATGGCGCCCTTGCTCTCCAGCGCGCGCAGATGCTGATCGATGCCTTGCCGATTCTTGAGCCCCAGGCCCTCGGCGATTTCCCCACGCGTTGGCGGCAGGCCGTCGCTTTCCATGAAGCGGCGGATAAAAGCCAATACTTCCAGTTGTTTGCGGGTGAGCTCGGACATAGCGGGTCGGGGTGGGGGCCCTGGCCAGGGCGATACCAGACAAACGTCTGGTAGGGAGTCTAGGATCCTTTGGGCGCCACCACAAGCTCCCATCGCTCGGTTCCGAGCGTCACCCGAAACTGAACTCTCAGGCGCCAAACGTGATCGAGTTGGCGAACGCGCAGGCAACGAATCCCGCATGAATCTCAATGACCTCGTGCTCGCGAATTAGCCGTTGCGAGTATCCCTTAACCTCCCATTAACGGCTGGCGAACTGAAGTGACAGTCTCCGCTATACTTCCGGCTCCCTGCTCTTCGCTAATCGCACTAACGGAAGACGATGCGACGCGAACCACAACAACTCAGAGCCGCCCGAGAATGACGGACTCAGTACTCGCTCGAGTCGCACAAGGAGATGCGCGTGCCGTGCACGAGTGCATCGATCAGTTCGGCAGTCTCATCTGGTCCATCGCCCGACGCCTGACGCGCACCCGCGCCGATGCCGAGGACGCGGTCCAGGAAATTTTCACCGATGTCTGGCGCAGCGCCGGCCGGTTCGATCCCAACCAGGGTTCGGAGAAAGTCTTCGTCGCGACCATCGCGCGGCGTCGTTTGATCGATCGGATGCGCCGGGCCGCGCATCAGGCCCGCACCGAATCCACCGACGACATCGATTCGCTGGGCTGGGCCGATCCGGGCAACAGCGCCGAAGTGTGCGCCGAGGCCTCGGCGGCCGCTCGCGCGGTGATGCAGTTGCGGCCGGAACAAAGACAGGTGCTGGAGCTTGGGATCCTGCAGGGATTGAGTCATTCGGAAATTGCCGATGTGCTGCAAATGCCGCTGGGTACAGTGAAAACCATGATGCGGCGAGGATTGATCCAGGTGCGTGAGTTGATGGGCATTCAGAACGCCGCCTCCGACGGGGTGCGCTCATGAGCAACTCAGTCATGCAGAACCCGAGGCTGGTGGAGCTGCTGGTGCAGCGGGCCGTCGACGGCTTGAATTCTTCCGAGCGCGCCGAGCTGAAGCAGCTGCTGTCCGAAGAGAAATATGTGGACGCCGGTCGTTTCGAATACACCGCCGCCGCGTTGTTGCTCGCCAGTGATGTGGAGAATCACGAGCACGAAGAGATGCCGTACAGCCTGCGCGAGCGATTGATGGCGCAGGCGGATACAGTGGCGGCTTCGATGCCGCCGTCGGCGTCCCGTCAGAGCGCTGCGCAGCCACGCGTCATCAGCATCGCCGGTCGTTCTCGTTCGCCCACCGCCGCGCCGGCCGTGAGCGCACCGCCGGCACAGAAGTCGTCGGCCTCGCGCAAGTCTTCTTCATGGGGCGGCAGGGCCGGTTGGTTCGCAGCCGCTGCAAGCGTGCTGATCGCGCTCGCCGGCTGGTGGCCGCGATTGCAGAGCGGCGGCGCAGCGGTCGAAGCTCCGGTCGCCAGCACGCTGGAACAGGAGCGGCAGCAGTTGCTCGCTCAACAGGGCGTGATGCGGCGGACCTGGCAGACCACTCAGGACCCCGCGGCCAGCGGCGTCACCGGCGACGTGGTGTGGGATCAGCGCACCCAGAACGGCTATCTGCGTTTCCGCGGCCTGCAGGCAAACAATGCCAACGAGATGCAATATCAGCTGTGGATCTTCGACGGCACGCGCGATGAGCGCTATCCAGTCGACGGCGGCGTGTTCGATGTGCCGCCGGGGCAGGGCGAGGTGATCATTCCCATCACCGCCAAGCTGCAGATCCGCAACCCTGCGATGTTCGCGGTCACCATCGAGAAGCCTGGCGGCTCGGTCGTCTCCAGCCGCGACCGCATCGTGGTGCTTGCTCCGGTCGCCGCCGGTTGATCGGCTCGTCTGACCCTGCATAAAACATCGGCCCTCTCTTGGGAGGGCCGATGGCGGTCTGCCAGGTGAGGATCTGGCGCTGGTCTCAACTCGAAAACATCAACCGGCCAGCGGCACGCTGGCAGCGACGCTGGGCAGGTGCCGTCCCAGCTCGCTCTGCTCGCTTTCGGCGCGCTCCCGGGCGTAGCTGTTCAGCTTGTTGTAAAGCGTCTTGAGGCTGCAGCCCAGCACGGCGGCGGCGCGACGCTTGTCGCCTTCGCAGTAATCCAAGGTGACTTCGATCAGCGAGCGTTCGGCTTCATCCAGCCGGGAGCCGAGCGGAACGTGCACACCCGCGGGACGAGCCGCTTCCACCGGCTCCGGACTGTGGGCCGGCATGGTGACGGACAGGTCAACATCCAGCACCTCGTCGGCCAGAATGAAGCTGCGCTCCACGGCGTTCTTCAACTCGCGCACGTTGCCGGCCCAGCGGCGCGAGGCAAGCGCGTCCAGGAACGAGGGTGAGAAACGTTTGCTCACTTCGCTGCCGCGGTTGAGCATGCTCAGGAAGTGTTGAGCCAGCAGCGGCACATCGCCCGGGCGCTCTCGCAGCGGCGGGATGTGCAGCGGGAACACTGCCAGTCGATACATCAGGTCTTCGCGCAGTTGCCGATTGGCGACGGCCTCGGTGACGTTGCGATTGGTTGCCGCGACAACGCGAATGTCCGTCTTGATCTCCTGCGTGCCGCCGACGCGGTAGAAGCGTCCCGTTTCCAGTACGCGCAGCAGTCGTGTCTGCATGTCCAGCGGCATTTCCGTGACTTCGTCCAGGAACAACGTGCCGCCGGTCGCGCGCTCGAACACTCCGGCGTGTGAGCGCGAGGCGCCGGTGAAGCTGCCTTTCTCGTAACCAAACAATTCGGCTTCGATCAACGAGGCGGGAATCGAGCCGCAGTTGATCGCCACCAGCGGGCCCTGTGCGCGATTGCTCAAGTTGTGAATGCATTCGGCGACCAGCTCTTTGCCAACGCCGCTTTCACCCATGATCATGACGGTGGCTTCGGTCGGCGCCACGCGCTTGATCAGACCGAAGACCTGATGCATGGCTGGCGAGCGCCCGAGGAGGTTGCCGAGGCCGTTCTCGTGCAGCGTGATCGGTGCGTCCACTTTGTAATCTCTCCCCAATAAAGGTCGAAAGGAGTTGTGATCGGTCAGGTGAGATGCAAATTCTTCAAGCGCCACCTGAGTTCCTTTGTAATAAAGTTTTTTCGGCGCGCATGAAGTAGGAAATTTTCCATGTCGATTCGATTGACGGCGCGCATGCCGTAAAACCCTGGCTTTTCCGAGTCCGGGAGCGCTTCGATGGAGTCGCTGAAAATTCTCACCGCGACGCAGGGAACGGCGGCATAGAACTTGCCATTCTTCTTGGAACCGACCGACTCCACCGAGCGTCGGTCGGTACTTTCAACACGGAGACGAATGATGGCGTTGCAGATCGATAGCGTGAGCGCGGACACGCGTGCTCGCCGTGGCTGGTCACGGGAGAGCGCTCAGGATGAAGACGTCGCCCCCGGCTCGCCTCGTCGAATCAGTATTTTCGGTCTGGGTTACGTCGGCGCCGTGTCGCTGGCGTGCCTGGCTCGCGACGGTCATGAAATGTTTGGTGTCGACATCGATCCGGGAAAGCTCGAGCTGCTGCGCCGAGGTCAGGCGCCCATCGTCGAGACCGGCATCCAGGAGTTGACGCGCGCCGTGATGCGCGGCGGCACCGTCAGCGTCACCGACTCGGTCCGCGAGGCGATTCTCGCGACAGATATTTCATTCGTGTGTGTAGGTACGCCAGCCCGTCAGAACGGCAACCAGGATCTGGCCGCGATCACGCGCATCGCCGAGCAGATCGGCGCAGTGCTGCCGGAGAAGGCGACACGGCACATCGTCGTGATCCGCTCGACGGTCAAGCCGGGCACGCTCGATGAAGTGATCAAGCCGGCGATCGAAGCGGCCTCGGGCCTGCAGGCAGGGCGTGATTTCAGTCTGTGCTTCCAGCCGGAGTTCCTGCGCGAAGGCTCATCGATCAACGACTACGACAATCCGCCGCTCACCGTGGTGGGTGCGGACGACCAGTACGCGGTCGAAGCCCTGCGCGGCATCTTCGGACATCTGCCCTGCGAGTTCGTGCATACCTCGGTGCGTACCGCGGAGATGCTCAAGTACGCGTGCAATGCCTTCCACGCGCTGAAAGTAACTTTTGCCAACGAGATCGGCCGCGTCTCGCAGTCGGTCGGCGTCGATCCGCACGAGGTGATGAAGCTGCTGTGCATGGATCGGCAGCTCAACATCTCCTCGGCGTATCTGCGGCCCGGCTTTGCGTTCGGCGGCTCGTGTCTGCCGAAGGATCTGAAGGCGCTGCTGTACCTGGCGAAGAACAACGATGTGGATCTGCCGATGTTGAGCAGCCTGCTGCCGAGCAATGCCGCGCACATCGATCATGCGGTGGAGCGCGTGCTGGCGAGCGGGCGCCGATCGGTGGGCATGATCGGCCTGAGCTTCAAGTCCGGCACCGACGATCTGCGCGAGAGTCCGATGGTGGTCATGGCCGAGCGCTTCATCGGCAAGGGCCTGCCGCTGTGCATTTTCGATCCGCAGGTCAACGTCGCCCGGCTGATCGGCGCGAACCGTCGCTTCATCGAAGAAAGCATTCCGCACATCGCTTCACTGATGACCACCGACCTGGACGCGCTGGTGCGCGACTCCGAGGTCTTGATCGTAGCGATGAAGACTCCCGAAGTGCTGGCGGCGCTGCGGGCCCATAACCGGCCCGAGCAGCTGCTGCTGGATATCGCTCTGCTGCCGGATCGCGACAGCTACAGCGCGGCGTATCAGGGCGTGTGCTGGTAGGCGGGTCATGTCGAATGCCGAAGAACAGGCCCGGGTCATGAGCGCGGACGTTGCCGTTGCCAGCCGCCGTCGCGTACTGATCATCGTCGAGAACCTGCCGCTGCCGTTCGATCGGCGCGTGTGGCAGGAGGCTCGCACGTTGCAGGCACACGGCTATCAGGTGTCGATCATCTGCCCGAAGGGCAAGGGTTACGAGCGAAGCTTCGAGGAGATCGACGGCGTGGCGATCTATCGCCACTCCATGCCGTTCGAAGCCGACGGCGCGCTCGGCTACGCGCTGGAATACAGCTGGGCGCTCGCGGCCGAGTTCCTGCTGTCGCTGAAGATCGCTTTCACCCGGGGCTTCGATGTGATCCACGGCTGCAATCCGCCCGACATGATTTTTCTGATCGGCGCCTTCTACAAGCTGTTCGGCAAGAAGTTCCTGTTCGATCATCACGACATCAATCCCGAGCTGTACGAAGCGAAGTTCCAGCGGCGCGACCTGTTCTACAAGCTGATGCTGGCGCTGGAGCGCTGGACCTTTCGCACCGCCGACGTGTGCGTGGCCACCAATGAGTCGTACAGGAAGATCGCGATCGAGCGTGGCGGCCAGCAGCCGGGCAAAGTGTTCGTGGTGCGCAGTGGGCCGGACCTGCGGCGCCTGAAGGTCATGCCGCCGCAGCCGGCGCTGAAGCGAGGACGCAAGTACCTGGTGGGCTATGTGGGCGTGATGGGCCGTCAGGAAGGCATCGATGGCCTGCTGACCGCGGTTCGACACATCGTGCACGAGATGGGGCGCACCGACATTCATTTCGGCCTGGTGGGCGGCGGCACCGAGCTGGACGCCATGCGCAGGCTCGCCGAGCAGCTGCAGGTCGCCGATTACGTGACCTTCACCGGCCGGGTGCCCGACGCCGAGCTGCTGGCCATGCTCAACACGGCGGACGTGTGCGTGAATCCCGATGTCGCCAACGAGATGAACGACAAGTCCACCATGAACAAGATCATGGAGTACATGGCGCTGGGCAAGCCCATCGTCCAGTACGACCTGACCGAAGGGCGGGTCTCGGCGCAGCAGGCGTCGTTGTACGCCCGGCGGAACGATCCGATCGACATGGCGCGCCAGATCGTGACGTTGCTGGATGACGAGCCCCGCCGGAAACAGATGGGCGAGTGGGGCCGCGAGCGGGTCAAGAATGCGCTCGCCTGGGAACATGAGGTGCCGCGGTTGCTTGCGGCCTATGAGACGCTGTTCACTTGAGGCTATGGCGCCAGGGATCGGGGAATTCCGGACGCCCGACAAAGACGAGACGCGATGCGATACGTGGTGCTAGCCGCAGGCTTTGATGGAACGCTGGCTCGCGATGGGCGTTGCGACGAGCGTTGCATCGACGTGCTGCGCGAGCTCTCGGCGACCGGGCGCAAATTGATTCTGGTGACCGGCCGCGAGCTGCGGCGCCTGCTGGAGATCTTCCCCGAAGCGCGCCTGTTCGATTACATCGTCGCCGAGAACGGCGGGGTGCTGCATCGAACGGCGACCCGGCAATCGGAGATTCTCGGCCAGGCGCCGCCGGAGATCCTGCTGCAGGAGTTGCGTCGCCGGCAGGTGACGCCGCTCTCGGTCGGCAGCTCCATCATCAGCACCGCCGCGAAATATTTCGATGCCGTGCGCGAGGCCTTGCGCAAGCTCAAGCTGCACATGGATTACGAGCTGGTGACCAATGACGACACGCTGCTGATCCTGCCGCCCGGCATCGACAAGGCGTCGGGCATGAACGAGGCGTTGCGCCAGCTGGGCGTTTCACGTCACAACCTGGTCGCCATCGGTAACGCGGAAAACGATCTGCCGTTGCTGGCTTCCGCCGAGCACGCGGTAGTCGTGAACAATGCCGCCGAATCGATCAAGCAAGCGGCGGATCACGTCACCGCGGGCGAGTACTGCGACGGCTTTCTCGAGCTTGCGCGTGAGCTGATCTCGACTGATCTGGCCTCTGCCGTGCCCAGGCGGCGGCTGGTCCTCGGCAAAGGTGAAGATCAGCGCGACGTGCTGCTCTCGCCCTGTCAGGACTCGGTGCTGGTCAGCGGGCCGGACGAGGCGGCCCGCACCTTGATCTGCAATCGTCTGCTGGAGCAACTGATGCAGCAGGACTATCAATGCTGTGTCATCGGCGCAGACCGCAATGTTCCCGTCGCGTCGGCGCGCGCCACGTATGTCGACATGAGCAGTTGGGGCGATACTCACGAAGCGCCGCGGCTGTCCGACGTGCTGAGGGCACTCGAGCCGCCGACTCACAGCATCGAGATCAATCTGGCCGCTCTGCCGCCCGAGACGCGTCCCGTGTTCGTCGACGCATTGCTGTTGCAACTGCAGGCCTTGCACGACCGCGCCGGTCGGCCGCACTGCATATTGATTCATCATGCCCAGCATTTCCTGACCGGCACCCAGGCCGCCAACGCGATCCAGCGCCTGTCGGAAGTGACCATGATCTATTCGACGGCGGAAGCCAGTCAGTTGCCGGCGGCAGTGTTGAACGACGTGAAGCTCACCATCGCTACCGGCCAGCCGGTGGGCGACGCGCCGGATGTTCCCGGCGCGTCCCCGGAGGCTCAAGCCGTCATCGCGGGTGGCGCGGTGTGCCGGATTTCGCTGTTGCGGCCTTCGCCGGGCTCCACGTCGGTGACGTCCACGGACGAAGTCACAGTGCCCGGATACTGATCGGGATACTGAATCACTTCCTGCACCCGATAATCCTTCATGCCGCGCGCATGAGTGAAGATGATCAGCTCGCCGAGCAGGCCGAGCGCGAACACCTGCATGCCCAGCACGACCAGCAGCGCGCCCAGCAGCAGCGCGGGTCGATCGGCGAGCTTCTCGTCGAAGAACAGACGTTGCACGCTCAGGAACGCGATGATGGCCGCGCCGATGCCGAACGTCGCGGCGCCGAGCATGCCGAAGAAGCGCAACGGCCGCTTGGTGAAGCGCACCAGGAAGAAGATGCTGAACAGATCGAGCACATGGTGCGCGTATTCCTTGGGGCGATACACGCGCTGCAGGCGATCCTTGGGCGACTGGCGCATGGCCACTTCGCTGACGCGAAAGCCGAGGCGTGTCGCCAGGATGGCCATGAAGCGATGCTGGTCGCCGTACAGGTCCATTTCTTCGAACACCTGGCGGCGCATGGCGCGCGCTCCGCAGCCGAGGTCCTGCAGCCGGGCGCCGGTGACGAAGTTCACCAGCCCGTGAAAGGCGCTGCGACGCATGCGATCGAACAGGTTGCCGTAGCGGGGCGAGCGATAGCCGATGGCCATGTCCGAGGAGCCCAGTGCCGCCACCAGCTTGGGGATGTCCTGCGACTCGATCTGGTGATAGGCCGGCAGTGTGACGATCACGCTGCCTTGAGCGCGCTCGAAGCCGGCCATCAGCGCCGCGGCTTCGCCGAAGCTGCGCGTCAGGCTGATGACCGTGAGGTCCTCGCCGTCGTTCAACAGCTCTTCGAGCGCGCGGCTGGCGTCCGTGCGATCGCCGTCGATCACGAAAATGAACTCGAACGGCAGGCCGACGGCTTCGATGCCGGCCTTGTACTGCGCATACAGGGGCCGCAGCTCCGAGCGTCGCCCGCATACGGGCACGATGACGGAGATCGACGGCAGTGAAGGTGTCAGAGGCTGGGTGCTCATGAGATTGTCGTCACTGGTTGCGTGGGGCGCGCCTTGGAAACATCGCCGGGATGGCGTTGGATGGTTTGTGTCAGTCTGAAGAACTCGTTGTCGCGGATGTCGCCGCGCGAATAGATCAGCTCAGCTAACGCGCCACTGCACAAAAGGATCGTGGCGGACGCCAGAAAAATGATTCCCGTGCCCGCCAGCGGCAGCGACAGCTGCGAGCGGTTGGTGACGAGCGTGAGGAAGGTATGCGCCAGCATCGCGAACGAGCTCAGGAACAGCGGCACCGACAGCAGCGCGAACCAACGCAGCGGTCGCGAAGCGAACGTGGTGACGGTCTTGATGACCATCAGGTCCAGCAGCACCTTGTAGATGCGCGACAGGCCGTATTTGGATTGGCCGTAGCGGCGCGCGTGATGCCGTACGCGGATCTGCGCGACGCGCGGCCCGGCGATGGACGCCATGGCTGGAATGAAACGATGCATTTCCGAGTAGAGCGGGATGCTCTTGATGAGCTCGGCACGGAAGGCNTTCAGCGAGCAGCCGTTGTCACGGATCGGTACGCCAGTGACNTTGCCGATCAGCACATTGGCGATGCGGGAAGGAATCTTGCGCGTCACCAGCTTGTCCTGCCGATTGTGCCGCCAGCCGACCACGATGTCGTAGCCGGCCTCGATCTGTTCCAGCAGATGTTTTATATCGGCCGGATCGTTCTGCAGATCGCCGTCCATCGTGACCAGGATCTCGCCGCGCGCATGTTCGATGCCCGCGGCCATCGCTGGCGTCTGTCCGTAGTTGCGGCGGAACTTCACCAGTCGCACACGGGAATCGAAGCGGGCGATCTGTCGTGCGATCTCGGCCGTGTCATCGCGACTGCCGTCGTCGACGAACACCATTTCGAACGTGCAGCCGACATCGCCCAACGCCTGCACGATGGCGGCATACAGCGGTCGAATGCTCTCCTGCTCGTTGTACAGCGGCACGATGACCGAGAGCCGTGGACGCGGCGTCTGCGACGCTCTGGCGCCGGGTAACTCCGGTCCCGTTTCAGTTGTAACTTTTGCACCAGTCATCCTGTATTTCCCGACGTTCTTACAACCTTTCCCCGCTGCGGGCTGCCGTCGTGGCAAGCCGTGCTTGCAGGAACTCTTCTCACATTCACGCCATTGCATGGTCGTAGTGACAACGCGGCGGCAAAGCTTCGTATCCCACGCCGCGGTGCCGCCATCCGACGACACGCTGCTTCGTTGGCACGTGACCTGCAAAGGACAGGCCAACGTAACAAGCATGTAACCAATGAACTCAGAGCCAAGGTTCGGAGGAGCGAATTCGATGACGAGAATGCGAGGGGTATGGGCGATGCTGGCGATGTGCGTGCTGGGCCTGTCGGCCGCGCATGCGCAACAGGCGTCATATGTCGTGAAGCCCGGCGACACCCTGGAAATATCCGTGTGGAAGGAGCCGGACCTGCAGCGCCAGGTGCTGGTGCGCCCCGACGGCGCCTTTTCGTTCCCGCTGGTAGGTGAGATCGATGCCCGCGGCAAGACCGTCGCGGATCTCAACAAGCTGGTGGCCGAGCGTCTCGCCAAATACATCTCCGGCGCGGTGGTGACCGTGTCGGTGCAGGAGATCCGGGGCAACAAGATCTTCGTGCTCGGCCAGGTGAACCGGCCGGGCGAGTTCATCGTCAACCCCAGCGTCAACATCATGCAGGCGTTGAGCATGGCCGGCGGCATGACGCCGTTCGCCGCCAGCAACGACATCATCGTGCTGCGTGGCCAGGGCGAGAAACAGACCGCGATGGCGTTCCGCTATCCCGAAGTCGTGCGCGGCAAGCGTCTGGAAACGAACATCGAGCTGATCGCGGGAGATATCGTTGTTGTGCCGTAATCGTTTGCTCGGTCGCTGCTGGGTCGGCCTGCCGATGGCGCTGGCCGCGTGCACCGTCAGTGCCGCCAACTGGGAGCTCGCGCCGCGTGCGCAGGCGGGTTATCGGTTCAGCGACAACTATCGTCTGTCCCTGCCGGGAGCTGAGATCGAGGTGTCGGGCGCCGAGACGGATCTGGAGGCGACGCTCCGCACCGTCGATCCGCGCACCAACTTCGAAATCACGCCGCGGATCAATGTGACTTACTTTCCGAACGAACGCAGCGAGGACGCGACCAATTACTACCTCGACGCCGGCTTTTCCGACGTGACGCCGCGCCGGCGCTTCACCGTGCCGTTCTCCTACTCGCAGGAGGACGTGGTGCGCAGCGAGTTGCCGGACGCGGCCGAAGGCGGCGGGCTGGGCGAGCCGAACGAGGGCGACTCGGGACGCTTCGTGACTCGCAACCGGCGCAATTTCTTCCGCATCGCGCCCTCATTCGGGTATGACCTGTCGCAGCGCTACCGGCTGCAGCTGGACGGGCATTACCTGCAGGCCGATTTCGACAATCAGGTCCCGGGCGCGCAACGTGACTTCAGCGAATTTGGTGCGGGTGCGGCGTTCGGCATTCTCACCTCGCAGCGCTCGACGCTGTATGTGCGTGCAGTGGGCTTTCAGTACGAGACCACCGAAAAAACCGATGCCTACGGCGGCGAGCTCGAATGGGATACCCAGTATTCGGAGAACTCGCGTGCGTACATCCGCCTCGGCGCCCAGCAGACCAGCCCCGAGGACGGCCCGAGCGACACCAACATGATCGCCGGCGCGGGCGGGCAATGGTCCACCGAACGCAACGACTGGTTCCTGGACGTGACCCGCAGTGTCGGGCCGGTTTCGGCGGGAACCGTCGTGGAGCGTTATCAGTTGCGTCTCAGGCTGAATCACGACGTGACGCCACGCTTTGCGGTGCGCGCCGGTGCGCGCCTGTCGCGCGACCAGGAAACGCAGGAAGGCACGTTTCCCACGCGCAAATATGCGACCGGCGAGCTGGGGTTCGAATGGCGCTGGATGCGACAGTGGTCGGTGGTTGGCACCTACAACTACCGCTGGCAGGAGTATGCAGACGAGCCCACGAACCGCAACGCCAACAGCTTCCTGTTTGGGATCGTGTACGAACCGAAACGCGCTCAGTAAAGCAACGGCCACCTATTACCCGAACACAGCGCCATGTCAGTAACTCCCAGCCATATGCAGACGCCTGCCCCTTCCTATCCCGGTTATCCCGGCAGCGAGCCGGAGAGCGCCGGCTTCGGCGAATACCTGAGCATCCTGCGTCGCCGCCGCAAGCTGCTGCTGATGGTCGGCTTGCCGATCGTCGCCATCGGCGCGGCGCTGGCGCTCGCGCTGCCCGATGTGTATCGCTCGGAAGGCCAGATCGAGATCGAAGGCGCACAGGCGGTCAAACAGAATCCGAACGCGCTGGCGCAGGATCCGGAAGAGTCGCCGTATGCCGACCAGTATGTTCGCAGCCTGAGCACGGTGGTGTTGAGCGATCGCACCCTCGCCAAGCTGCTCGCCGAGCACCAGCTCTACGACGATCAGGCCGAGGACCCGGCGGGCGCGATTCAACGCCTGCGCAGCGACATCAAGGTCGACATCGTGACCGTGCCGATTCTCGATCCCAACACGGGGCGCGAGCGCGACGTGGTGACGGCCTTCAGCGTCGCCTACGACAACAAAGACCCGCAGCGGGCCCAGCAGGGCGCGCAATGGCTGGTCAACGCGTTCCTCGAGCAGAACCGCACCGATCGTCAGCGCCAGGCCGGCGGTCGAGCCAAGTTCTTTGCGAGCGAAGCCGAGCGCGTGCGCACGCACGTGGCCGGGCTGGAAGCCAAGCTGTCCGAGTTCAAACAAAAGAATGCCGGCAAGCTGCCGGAGCTCAACGAGATGAATCTCAACGTGATGGATCGTACCGAGAACGACATCCAGAACGTCGAGTCGCAGATGCAGGCACTGCGGCGTGAGCGCGTGTTCCTCGTTTCGCAGCTGGCGCAGGCGCGCGCGGCCAACCCGGAGAGCGCGAATCTGCGTGCGCTCGAAGACGAATATGCCCGCCGCAGCGTGATATACGATCAGAGCCATCCCGATCTGATCATGCTGCGGCGTCAGATCGATCAGTTGAAGGCGGGCGGCTCGGTCGCCGGCCAGTCGTTGAAGGCACAACTGCAGACCCAGCGCTCCATCCTCGCCGAAGCCCGGCAGCGCTACAGCGAGGATCATCCGGACGTGCAGCGGATCCAGCGCACCATCCAGTCGCTCGAGGCGCGCATCGCTTCGGGAGAGACCGCCGATGCGCCGGCCTTCGATTCGCCGATGGCCATCCAGTTGCAGACGCAATTGAACGCCACCGACACGCAGCTCGCGGCCCTGCAGGCGCGCGCGACGGAGCTGCGCAACAAGTTGACCAGTCTCGAAGGCCGCATCGTCGCGGCGCCTGAAGTCGAGCGCGACTATCAAGCGGTGACGCGCGATCTCGCGAGCGCACGCGCCAAGTACGACGAGCTGCTCAAGCGGCAGATGGATGCGGAAGTGAGCGAAGCCGCCATCGCTGGCGGCACCGCCGACAAGTTCCAGGTCAAATCCTCGCCGAAGCTGCCCGAAGAACCGGCCAAGCCGGCCCGCATCGCCATCATGATCATCGCGATGGTGCTGGCGACGATTGCCTCGATCACGTCGGTGATTCTGGCGCAGTTGCTGGATGCAACGGTGCGGGGCGCGCGGGATATTCAGGACATTCTCGGCGTTGCGCCATTGACCGCGGTGCCCGTCATCAAACATCCCGGTGCCAAGAAGCACAAGCGCGCGGCACCGGCGTATGCTGCCACTGCAGTGGCGGCAATCGCCCTCGTCGCGTTCGCGGTCGTCGTTCGATTCGTTGCCTGACCCGAAGCATGGTTGAACTGAAAGTCACGAGAGCACGCAAATGAGCATCATCGAAGAGGCAGTGCGCAAGACCGCGGAACGCTATCAACGTCCTGCGCCGCCCGAGCAGGGGGCCACCGGCCGTCCCCGGCTGCGACGCGTGCCGCCTCCCGCCACGGAGACGGCGAATGTACGACGCTTTCAGCCAGTCACGCTGGATCGCGCCGTGCTGGACGACAACAACATTCTCTCGGGCAGCACCGATCCCGGGGCGTTGCGCGCTTACAAGATCCTGCGCACTCGGCTGTTGCGCCGGCTCGATGCCAATCAGTGGCATTCGTTTGCGGTGACCGGTGCGACGCCGGGCGAAGGCAAGACGCTGACCTCCATCAATCTCGCGCTGGCGCTGGCGCATGATTCGAACACCTGGGTGTTCCTGGTCGATCTGGATCTGCAGCGGCCGAAAGTGGCCAGTTATCTCGGGCTCACCAACAGCCATGGCGAGCGCGGCCTCGCCGATTATCTGCTCGGCGATGCGACCTTCGAGCAGATCGTGTACTCGCCCACCAGCATGGAGCGGCTCGCGGTCGTGCCGAACTTCCAGTCGATCGCGAACGCATCGGACATGCTGACCTCGCCGCGCATGGACGAGCTGGTGCAGTCGCTGGAAGGGGAGATGCCGCGTCGGGTCGTGATATTCGACATGCCGCCGGTGCTCGCCTCCGACGACGTGCTGGCGTTTTCGCCGCAGGTCGATGGCATGCTGCTGGTGGTTGGCGAAGGCTTCACCAATCGCGATGCCTTGCGCAGCGCGAAGGCACTGCTGCAGGAAATGAATCTGCTGGGGGTGGTGCTGAATCGATCCGAGGCGCAGGACGAAGGAGCGTATTACTCGTACGCCCGCTGACTCGACGTCGATCAGTGTCAGGGGAATCGGCCCCGGGTTGTCGTGGCAGCCCGGGGCTCGTCGTTCACCGGGCGGGCGTTTTCTGGTTGCCCGCATGGGACAGGATCCTGAAGCCGGGATCCAGCACCGCGATCGCGTTGTCCGGCACATCCCGGTGGATCACCGCATTCGCGCCGACCTTCACGTTGTCGCCGATCGTGATCTTGCCGAACAGGCGCGCACCCGGCGCGATATAAACATTGTCACCGATGGTCGGCGCGCCGCGCTTGGGTCCCTCGCCCGAGACGCCGATGGTGATGTTCTGGGACAGGTTGCAGTCGCATCCGATGACCGCGCCCGACGACACCGTGATGCCGCCGTGATGGCCGATGTACAGGCCCGGCCCGACTTTGGCCTTGCGCGGAATTTCGATGCCCCACACGGCCTGCACCAGAAAGTCCAGGACCAGGTACAGCGGGTCGAACAGCAGGCGCAGCAGCATCGGTTGATGCTGGCTCCATTGACCGAAGCGCAAGACCAGCACGGCATGCACCCCAGGCGCCCTGGCGCAGGTGAGCACTCGTTTCAGCGTGCTGCCCGAAGTCATTGCGTATCGACGCCGCAGATCGGCGCGTAAGGCTCTGACCGCGCCAAGCGGACGCTTGGCGCTCGTTGTTGAATTGCGTGCGTTCATGTCGTTGTTCGAATGTTCGAAGTCTCGGTCGGTGTCGCCACCGGTTCGATGGGCGGACGCACTCCTGTGCGGGCCGCGAGCAGCAACCACCACGGGAACCACACAACGATCTGCAAGGCGCGGGCCGCCAGCGACACCGCGAGCGCGTCGGCGGGCTTCACGCCGCCCAAGGCCATGATGGCGATGAAGATGCCCTCATAGACGCCGATGCCATCCAGAGAAACAGGCAGCCGCGACACCAGGATGGCGAGGGGTACGGCCGCGAAAATGAACACGGGATTGAACGGCACTTCCAGCGCTCGCGCGACCAGTCCGTAACAAACGATCACGAGGAGGTGCTCGACCAGCGTCAGCGCCGAGAACGCAGCGATCCTGGGCCGATCCGAAGCGAGCGACGCGTAGGCTTCGTGCAGACGCTCCAGCAGGCGCACGGCCTTGCTGTCGCGGAACCGCGAGGGCACGAGTCGCAGCACCGCGCCCAATGCATGATCGGTGAATGAAAACACCAGAATGGTGATCGCGCCCAGCAGACCGGCCACGCCCAACGCGAGCGCATAGTCGTAAACGGCGTCGTGCGGCAGCATCGAGCGCAGCAGGATCAAGCTTGCGACAGCCGTCAGCAGCGCGACGATGAAGCCGATGCCGCGTTCGACCAGGATGGTCGCGAGCGTGTCGTCGACACGCACGCCGAAGCGACGCACGAGCACGACTCGAATGCCGTCGGCGCCGACCGTGCTGGGCAGCGCCAGTCCCCACATCATGGCGCTGCAGTAGACCATCAGCTTGTGTGCGAGCGAGATGCCGTAGCCGCGAATCGCCAGCAGCAAGCCCCATTTGTAGCTCATCAGCACGCGATCGAGCAGAAAGGCCAGCAGTGCGATGCTGGCCCACATCGGGTCGCAATTGCGCAGCGTGGTGAGCACCGAGCCCACATCCACGACATAGATCACCAGCAACGCGCATAACAGCAGCGTGACGATGATCCGCAGCCACGTTTTCATCGTTGTGTGGCGGGCTCAGCTGGCGCGACGCGTACCATGCTCGTCCGCCGCCAGCTCGCGACGCAGGTCTTCGCGGGATTGGCCGAGGATGGACATGCGATACCAGATTTCCGCGTTGATCAGCAGCCACAGTCGATTGCCGTGATCGGCGCGTTTGGCCAGATGCTCGTCGACCAGCTGCGCGATCGCCTGCCGATCGAGCACGCGATCCTGTACCAGCTGCGATTGCCTCAGGCAGGACTGGTACAGGCGCGTGTATTCGGCCTGCAGCAGATAGGGCAGGGCGGAGGAGAAACCCTGCTTGGGACGATCCAGAATCTCCGGCGGCAGATAACGTGCCGCGAGCTTGCGCTGGATGTAACGCAAGGTGCCGCCGCGCACCTTCAGCGAGGCCGGCAGCCGTGCCGCGAAGCTCGCGAGCTCGTGATCCATGAACGGGCTGCGGGCTTCCAGGCCATGCGCCATGCAGATCCGGTCGGTGATCATCACTGGATGATTGGGCAGCCGCACCAGGCTGTCGGCGTAGAGCATGCGATCCAGGTCGCCGCCTTCGGATTCTTCGAACGGACGACGAATGGCGGCTTCCGCATCCAGGGTCGGCCAGTGATGCTGCGCGTCGCGGGCATACAGCGAGCGCCGGCGCGCGGGATCGAAATAGAAATAGTTCAGGCTCGCGGCGTAACGCGCGCTGCCGGCATGGAACGACAGATGATGCAGCCAGCGCAGCTGGTGTCCCAGGCTCTTGTACCAGCCGGACTCGGGAATCATCGCCATCGCCGGTGCGAGCAGCTTGCGGCGTAGCGTTTCCGGCAAGCGGCCGTATTGAGCGGCGTACAGATTGCCGTAGTAACGGTCGTAGCCGCCGAACAGTTCATCGCCGCCGTCCCCCCCGATGACCACTTTCACATGCTGTCGCGTGAACTTCGCCAGCAACCAGGTGCACAGAGACAGCGGATCCGAAGGCTCATCGAGCGCCCACACCAGATCGGGCAGATGCGCGGCGATCTCGGGTTGCACGCGCTCTTCGTGGTGCTCGGTGCCGAACAGACTGGCCACGGCGCGCGCGGCGGGCGCCTCGTCGAAGCGCTGATAGTTCAGGCCCATGGTGAAAGTGGGCAGATCTTTCACCTCGAGATCACGCGACAGCATCGCGACCAGCAAACTGGAATCCATGCCGCCGCTCAGGAACGCGCCGACCGGCACATCGCTCTCCATGTGCAATCGAAGCGTCTCCCGCAGCTTGGCCTGCAGCTCGTCGAGCAGTTGCTCCTCGGAGCCCGCGAGCTTGGGCGTCTGCTGGAGTCGCCAATAGCGGCGGATCTGCGGCACGCCGCCCGGTTGGAACGAGAGCAGATGGCCCGGCGGAAGTTTGTGAATGCCTTCGTACATGGTCAGCGGCGCATCGATGAGCCGCAGCGCCAGGTATTGATCGAGCGCGGCGAAATTCATCCGCTGCCGGCGACGATCCAGCGCGCGCAGTGCCTTGATCTCGGAGGCGAAGGCGAAGCCTTGTTCGCTGGCGCTGTAGAACAGGGGTTTCTGTCCCAAATGATCGCGGGCCGCGAGCAAACGCTGGCGTCTGCCGTCCCACAGTGCGAACGCGAACATGCCGCGCAAATGGTCGAGCAGGTGTTCGCCATGACGCTCGTAGAGTCCGAGGATCACTTCGCAGTCGCTGTTGGTGAGAAAGCGATAGCCATCCTCTTCGAGACGCGCGCGCAGCTCGCGATAGTTGTAGATCTCGCCATTGCAGACCAGCACCAGCGAGCGGTCCTCGTTGTACAAGGGCTGACGTCCGCCGGCCAGGTCGATGATGGACAGCCGGCGATGGCCGAGCGTCACCTGCTCGTCGTGATGAATGCCTTCCCCGTCCGGTCCGCGATGTTCGAGTGCGCCGAGCATGCGCCGGAGCGCCTGCTCACGCCGCGGATCGGAATTGATGATGCCGGCTATGCCACACATGAGGATTAGCAGTTGCTGGTTGAGGTTAGCGGTTGACCGTTGGAGGTTGATTCGAAGTGGCATCGAGCGTGCCGACCGGGCGGCGCTGTTTCTTGCCGGCGGCGCGGCGCGAGCCATCGATCGCCCGTTCGAACACGTCTTCGTAGCGTGCCGCGCAGGTGTCGATGAAATAATTCTCGACCAGCTGCCGGTTGTGTGTTCCCTGGCGCTCCCGGGCGTCTCGATCCCGATGCAGTTCGAGCAGTGCGCGGACGAACGCCTCCCGATCGTTGAGCCGAACGACGTGGCCGGTTTCGCCCGTGACCAGAAAATCGGTTTGCCCGCCGCGGTCGTAGCACAGCACCGGCAGGCCGAATGCCATGGCTTCCAGGAACACCAGGCCGAAGCCTTCGTGCTGGCTGGCCGTGACGAATGCGTCGGCGACGGACAGCGCGGCGTACTTCTCCGCATCCGAGACCTGGCCGAGCATGTGCACGCGATTGCGCACGCCCAGCTCGGTCGCGCGCTTTTCGACGGCCGGCGCGTCGGGCCCATCACCGACGATCACCAGATGCGCATTGGCGATGTTGCTCGCGGCGAAATTGTCGATCAGCTGTACTGTCGCCTTGCGCGCCACCAGCCGACCGATGGTGATCATGACGAAGGCATCGTTCGGCAGGCCCAGGTCCTGGCGCGACGCAGTGCTCACCGGTGGCGGTCGATCGATGCCGAGTGGAATCAGCTCGACCGGGCGCCGCACGCCGTAAAGCTCTTTCACGTGCCGTACCGTGTCGTGCGATTGACCGACCACATCGTCAGCGGCGCGCAGCATCCAGCGCACGGCGGCGCGCAATGGCGCATGCAGGTGCGGCGAGCTGCTCTTGCTGGGATCGAACAAGTCGCCGCCGTGCACCGATAAAACGTTTGGCACGCCGCGCCAGCGCGCCAGCGCATGGCCGAGTGGGCCGGTGGGCACGACGAAATGGGTGTTGATCACGTCGAAGTCGGTTCTGCTGAAACGCAGAGCGCGTAACAATCCCGTGGGCAGATAAGCCGCCATGGATGGAAAATTTGCCACCGCCAGCTCGCGGCGAAAGAACACTGGAACGCGCAACACGCGCACGCCGCCATCGCGATCTTCGGAGAGTAGATCGCCAGCGCGCGAAGTGAGCACTGTTACTTCGTGACGACGGGCCAGGTGTCGCGCCAGGGCGGCCATGACCACACCGCCGCCGCCGCCCAGCGGAGGATATTCGTAGTTACAGAAAAGGATGCGCATGGTCCGGTCAGAGGAGCAAATTCCATGCCGCTGCCGCGTCATGCAAATCATGTCGCTCCGGCGGAACTCCGGGCGCTGGCGCGGTATTTACCCGGATGACCTCACGGTCGGAATATCTGGGGATCGCGGATCATGAGTGCTCAACCCACCCTCGTCAGCGAGCGTCCGGCGTCACAACGTCGAGTCATGGCGGCGCGCCTGGAGCCATTCGATTCGTACTGGCAGGCGCCGGCCGATATCGAAGCCGGCTACAGCTCCTTTGCAGCGTATTACCGCGCCAATTACCTGCCGCATCTGCCGGCGGACAAGTCCGCCCGGATTCTGGTGGTGAGTTGCGGGCCGGGCTATCTGGTCAATGTGTTGGCGCAGGCAGGCTATCGCGCCGTAATCGGCATCGACTCCGATCCAGCGAAGGTCGAGCATGCGCGGCGTCGCAATCTGCCGTGCGAAGCGGCTGAAGCATTTCCGTACCTCGAGCGCTGCCACGGCGAATTCGATGTCATCATTCCGGAGCAGGAGCTGAATCATCTCACGCATCAGGAGACCATCGAGTTTCTGCAACTGTGTCACGCCGCGCTGCGGCCCAACGGCCGCGTGATCGTGTATGCGATGAATGGCGCCAATCCGTTCGTCGGCGCTGAAAACCTTGCGCACAACATTGACCATTTTTACATCGTGACGGAATACAGCCTGGGTCAGCTGCTGCAGCTCGGCGGCTTCCGTGACATCAAGCCGTTTGCGTTGAAGCTGTATGTCTTCTGGAAGAATCCGCTGAACTACGTGGGGCTGGCGGTCACCAGCGTGCTGGAGCTGGGCATGCGGATCCTGTTCAGGATGTATGGCAAGAAGGTGAGCGTGTTGAGCAAGAAGGTCGCTGCGGTGGCGATCCGCAGCTGATCAGTCGTCGTCGCGGATGATGGCTTCGGCGCGGCCGACTTTGCCGACGCGCGCCGACTTGGGCGCGAACAACTCGACGTAGAACCTCTCGTCCTCTTCCTTCAGCAGATCGTTGCGCAACGGCACATAGATCGCGCGTTGCGCCTGGCCGTCCGCGAACGTCACTGTTCCGGTCGCCTCCGAGGCGAAGTCGATGCCGGCGTCGGCCGTGCCGCTGACCGCTTTCCAGCTCACGCTGACGCGGCCCGACAAGGGCTGGGAGCGCTTGATCAGGAACACCGCCGCCACCGAGCTTTCGCTCGTGACGACGCTCGGCGACTCGAACGAGATTTCACTCATCGGTACCGCTGCCGGCTTCGGCCTGCTCGCCGCGCTGGGCGCCGGCACAGCAGGGGCTGCCTCTTCTGCGCTCGCAGGCGTCGCCTCCGCGCTTTCGGGAGCAGCAAGGATGGACGACGCTTCTTCCACCCTGGGCCTGGCAACTTCCGGCGCTGGCGCAGGCGGTACGGATGCCGCCGCGGGCGCGAGCGACGGAGCACCATCGTCCTCGGGGCCGCTCTGGCGCTGATGAAATGCGAAGTACGTGACCAGCAGCGCACAGGCGATGAAGGCGAAGAACCCCCAGCTGCGCTGCTTCGGCATCAGATCTGCGGGTAACTCGGCGGGCACGACTTCCTCGGGATCGACGTGGATGGGCGCCGGCGCCGCGGGCACCGGCTGCTCGGGATTCAGACGAGTCAGCAGATCTTCGACGCTGCTGGGACGCTGCTCGCGCTTCCAGGACAGAGCCGAGAGCAAAGAGAGCCATTGCGAGGTCGTGAGGTTCCATGCGCGCGGCGGAATTCTGCCCGCGTCGCGTGCCTGCAACGAAGACTGCCGGCCGAACGGGTGTTGGCCGGTGAGCAGCTCGTACGCCACGCAGGCAAAGCTGAAAACGTCGTCGCGTCGGTCTGGCGTGTCGCCGCTGAGCACTTCAGGGCTCGCGTAAGTGGGCGTGCCCGCCGGAATGCGCGAATCGTTGGCGGTTGGACCGGCGGCGGTGCCGAAGTCGACGATGCGCACGCCCTCCTCGGGCGTGATGAACACGTTGCCCGGCTTGAAATCGCCGTGCACGACGTTCTGGCTGTGTGCGTACTGCAGCGCCTCGGCGCACTGACGCAGAATCTTGTAAGCCAGCGACACGGGCACCATGGTCCAGTCGCGCAGCAGTTGCGACAGCAATCGGCCCTGGATCAGTTCCATGGTGATGAAGCAGCGCCCCTCATCTTCGTGCAGATCGAACACGCGCACGACGCTGGGATGGGACAGCAGCCTGGCATGCTCGAACTCGTGCTTCAGGCGTCTCGCCGCGCGTTCGGGATCGCCCCGCTCAGGTCGTGGGGTCTTGATCGCGACTTGCACGTTCGGTGCGGTGCCCTTGCCGGACAGCATGTCGCGCGCACGGAAGACGATGGCGGTGCCGCCGCAGCCGATGACTTGCTCGAGCAGGTAACGATCGCAGAGCACTTTGCCCGGCGCCAGCGCAGGTCGCTGCGGCTCGGCGGCTTGCAACGGAGCGGCTTTGCGAGGCACCGCGGTCGTCAGCTGGGGCACGTTATCGTTCGACACGTCGTGCGTCGGATCGGTGCTGCTCGTCGCAGGCTTGCTCTCGACCGCAGCAGGCGGGGCGGGCACATGCGTCAGATCGACGCTGTTCGTCGCGGGCTTGCTCTCGACCGCAGCTGCAGGCGAGGCAGCCACATCGACCGTAACTGCGTCAGGCGCTGCAGGCGGAGCCGCTTTGGAAAAGCCGGACTCGCGAGGCGCCGATTCATGCGCAGTGGCTTCGCGGCGCGGCTGTTCGGCCGGCATTCGCTGCCGCGTGGAGTTCGCCAGCGCAGGACGCGGGACGTCGCTGGGGACGATGTCGACCGTGGCCGGCTCCAGATCCGCCGTGAATTCGTCGTGCACGTCCGCGGTAGTGTCCAGATCGAGGGTGGTGGGCTGGTGCAAGGGTCGCCGCTGTCGCAAGTGACGTGAACGAAAGGAGCCGTGAAAGTTCGCTGACATAGTTTCTCAGGCCGATTGTCGATCGGCGACCTCCGTGACGGCGGGACGGGGCAGCAAGCCCCGGGCCCGGTACCAGCTGGCGGTGTCGGCCGCCCCGGTGCGGAAATCGATCGCCGGTTGAAAACTCAGCAGCGACTGTGCCCGGGTCGTTGAAAATACGAAAGACTTGCGGAAGAAATCCAGCCGACGGCTGTGCAAGGGTGGCGCGATGTGCAGCGGCGGCAGCGTGGCCTCCATGACGCCCGCCGCGGCGACGAACGGCCACAGCGGCAGTTTCACTCGCGGCGGCTTGCGATCCAGCACCCCGGCAATCTGCCGCACCATCTCCTGCGTGGTCATGATCTCGCTGCCCGCGAACACGAACTTCTCGCCGACCGCCCGGGGGTGTTGCGAGGCCAACAGCAGCCCGCGCGCCAGATCGTCGACGTGAATGCACTGCCGGCGATTGCTGCCGCTGCCGATCATCACGAAGTGACCGCGCGCGATACTCCGGAACAGCTTGAGCAGACGCCGATCGCCGGGCCCATACGTCTCGGCGATGCGCACGATGCACGTTTCGAAGTGCTGCCCGAAGGACTCCACGATGCCTTCGGCCTCGACCTTGGTGCGAGTGTAGACGTTCTGCGGACGCAGCGGACTGTCTTCGTCCAGCAACGATTCGCTTGCTTCGCCGTAAACCCCTATGGTGCTGCCATAGACGAAGCGGCGGACATCGTGGTCGCGGCACGCACCGAGCAAGGTGCGCACAGCGTCCACGTTGATGGCGCGAAAATAGCTCTCGGGCATCTCCGCCTCGTGTTGAGCGGCGGCGAGATGAATCACCGTATCGCGTCCCTGCAGCAGCCGATCTACCAGCGCGAGATCCTGCAGCACGCCCGCTTCGACGCGGACGCCGGCGGCACGCAAGTCCTGCAGCCGTTCGTTCTCGATAGCCGATTCGGCACGACCCGTGGCGAGGACATCGATGCCGAGGTGATAGGCGCGTAACGCGAGCCGCGAGCCGATGAATCCCGAGGCTCCTGTTACGAGCAGTTTCTGGGGAGATGATGAAGTCATGCAGTCGCTCTTACCGTGGTTTCTGCAAGCATCGCGCCATGACTCGGCGATGCCGTCGCACTGGCGTCGCCAGCAGTCGCATGAGGCGCCGTTCGATCTGATGCAGGCGTCGAGCTGGAGTCGCGCGCTGAATGCCGTTGCAGAGTGTGTTCCGTCGTGGCGATCTCCTGATGCAAACGCTCGGCTGACCACGACAACAGCCGGCCCATTTCGGCCGCTGCGGCCAGCAATGCTGCGCGGCCTGGATGCGCGCCGGCGGCAAGATCCGTCCGGCGCATAACCACGTCCTCCAGGTGCACCGCCATTTCCTCGCTCACCGCGTAACGGATTTCGGCGGTGAGGGTGCTGGTGCCTGCAATGTTGGCGACGGTGGCATCGCGGCCTGCGTCGAGCACGGCCCGATACTCGGTGCCGTGATTGCGCACCAGCGCTTCCATGCTCTTGCGCGCCACATCCGGCGGCAATGCGCGACAGGCGGCACTCTCGAAACTCGCGAAATCTTCGATGTCGCCGCCCGGCAGCGGGATGCGATCGCTGGCGGGCGCCGGAGGCGCGCGGTCGGATTGTTTCAACAGCAGGTCCACGGCACGAGCGGCGTCGACGCGCGCCATCGTGAAACGGATGCCGACCAGGCTCACGAGCCCTTGCACATTGTGCGCATGACGATGATCGACCAGCCGCGACTCCTTGCCGAAGCTCAGCTCGGTTGCCGTCGCGGTTGCGCCGAAGGGCACCAGCCCACAATGCGCGAAGCTCACTTCTCGAGACCTCAGTTCCAGGGTCGGATGGACAGTGTTGATCTCGGCCAGCCATTCCTCGATCTCTTCCGGCATCACCTGGGCGCGATCCGGAAATTCCGTGAACAGCTTGTGCCACACACCGATCAGGGTCTTGTCGCGCCAGGGCGCGGCGAACAGATGGCGGGTCTGACGGCCGAGCAGCGCGTCCTTGTCGCGGCTCAGGCCTTGAATGGCGATACCATGCGACGATGTGGGCGCGCGCTCCACAATGAAATAAGCATCACGGGAAAACGGCAGCCGCTGCGGTGTACCGAAGTGCTCGGCGTCGTTCTGCAAGTAATCCGCCCAGGGGCCCGCCGCATTCAACGTCAGCCGCGCGCGTACATCGAATTCGTCGCCGGTGAGCTGGTCGCGGACGCGAACGCCGCGCACCCGGTTGCCCGACCAGAGAAAGCGAAGCGCTTCGGCGTAATTGCAAACATCGGCGCCGGCGGCGACCGCGCCCTTGACGAAAGCCAGTACCAGACGCGCGGCGTTGTACATCTGACCGTCTTCGAAGACCACGGCGCCGCTCAGGTCCGGTGTCTGCAAATGAGGAAACATTTGCAGCACCTCGGCGCGCGACAGCAGGCGCGTATTGCCGATCTTACGATCGGGATCTCGAATGCCGCGATTGCGATCGAGCGTGAGCAGATCGTATATCCGGGCTCCAGTACCCAGAAACGCTTTGCCGCTGCGGCCCCGACCATAGGTGGGGATGGCAATGGGCAAGGGACTCACCAGATGTGGAGCGATTCGCAACAGCGCCGATCTTTCACGGCACGATCCTCGCAGACGAGGCAGGTCCGCGTGCTGCAAATAACGGATTCCGCCGTGGACCATCTTGAAACATTCGGCCGAGGCGCCGCCGCCGAAATCATTCCGCTCCAGCAACACTGTTCGCAAACCACGCAAGGCGGCATCGCGCGCGGCGGCAGCACCGAAGGCGCCGCCTCCGATGATCAGCAAGTCATATTCGTGCTGCGCCAGGATCGCTGTTCTACGTTGCATCCGTTGACTACTCGAGGTGTTCACGCCCAACGCTTGCGATGCACTTTCAGTGCCCACGGCGCAGGGATTTTTTGGGCACGCTGCGACTCCCATTGCGCCGAGGCCGGCCGCGCTGTTTCCGGCAAGGGACACTGTCGTGAATCGAACGCAGGCAATCGACCTACGCGGGCCCAGGACGGCTGGGCCGGGCTTCAGGGCTTAGCCGATGTAATCGTTGCAACGGGCCTTGTAACTTTTCTCCCGAGTTGCAAAGCGGCTCGTCCCTTTTTCTGCAAGAAATGCTTGGTGGTAGGCCCGGGCTGGCTCCACGCGCCGCCGCTGAAACTCTCGATGGAGTAACGACGTTGTTTATCGCGAAGATTCCCGTCATGAAGCCCAAGATCCGCCGACTCGCGGCCGCCGTGGCCCTCGCCTGCGGAATGGCGGCGCCGCTCGCCAACGCCGTACCGGTGATACCAGGTGCCATCGGCCACGGCATCTCCACGCCTGCCGGACGCGGCGGTGCCGTCATTCGAGTCACCAATACGAATGCTTCCGGCGCCGGTTCGCTCAAGGCCTGTGTCGATGCGAGCGGTCCGCGCGTGTGCGTGTTCGAAGTCTCGGGAACCATTACGCTGCCGGATGACCTCACCATCCGGAATCGCTACATCACGATCGCGGGTCAAACGGCGCCGTCGCCTGGCATCACGCTGCGTGGTGCGGGATTGCTGATCAAGGCGTCCGATGTGCTGGTTCAGCACATCCGCGTTCGTCCCGGCGACAGCGCGGCTGGCGAGCCGCCGAGCAATCGCGATGCCTTGAAGATCGAAGCGCCGTCGAGCGCGCCCATCAGCAATGTGGTCGTCGATCACTGCACCTTCACCTGGTCGCTCGACGAGATCGCCAGCGCCTGGCAGTACTGGAACAACATCAGCCTGCTGAACAACATCTTCGCCGAGCCGCTGCACGACTCCATCCATCCCGAGGGCAAGCATGGCTTCGGCGTGCTGATCGGACCGGTGGACGGCAGTGCCACGCTTGCCGGCAACCTGTTCGCCAACATGCAGTCGCGCAATCCCATGACTGCCGCGGCGCGCACCGTCATCGTCAACAATCTCATTTATAACTGGGGCTACACGGCCATCGACCTGCAGAGCCGCGGCCTGGTGACCCAGAATTCGGTCGTGGGCAACGTGTTCCAGCGGGGTCCCGATACCTCGGGCAGCATGGCTCCGGTCGGCCTGCGTGCCGACGCATCCACGCTGCGTCCGGGCGCCAAGGTATTTCTCTCGGATAACACCATGCACGGCGCATCGAGCACTGCGGATGCGTGGGCCTCCACGGTAGCGGGCTCGATCTATGGCTCGTTGAATCTGGCGAACTTCAAGGCGAGCTCGCCGCTCGCCTGGCCGGCCACCATGACGACGCTGCCGACGTCGGAGAACGTGGTGCGTGAGCACGTGCTGAAATATGCGGGCGCACGTCCGGCCGATCGCGACGCCGTCGATACGCGCATCATCAATCAAACGCGCAACGGCACCGGCCGGATCATCAACTGCGTCGCACCGAACGGCACGGCTCGCTGCGAGCGCAACGGTGGCGGCTACCCGACGCTCGCGCAGAATCGTCGCGCGCTGAGCCTGCCGGCGAATCCGAACGAAGTGACCCCGAGCGGTTACACCAACCTCGAGCTTTGGCTGCACCGCATGGCGGCGCAGGTCGAGGGACGCGGGGCGAGTGTTCCGGAAGCGCCGACGTTGGATCGGTAACTTCTACAAGCATCGGTTTGTAATTTCGGCGAGTCCGCGCGGCAGGAGCGGGCGCCGCAAATCGCCTGAATAAGGAATGACGCGGGAGTGGTGCGCCGCTCCCGCGTCTGCCGTTCGTGGTACGCATCTTGCTCTTGGATCTTGATAGGTCGCTGCGGCGACCGGTCGAATCTTCTCAAGAGTTCGTGGATCCACTGAATGAGCGCAGTTCCCGACAGCGCGGTCCGGAGCACAGTGAAACTGGCCGGCGCGCCGCAACCGCGACTGTCACAAGTAAAGCTTCCCGACACTTCCGTTCCTCAGCAGACCGCGGCCTACGACATCACACCGCCGCTGCTGTTCAAACGTCAGTCGGCGCTCGCAGCTGTCTATTTTTCGCTGCGTGCGACTGCGCCGGCCGCGGTTTCGATTCTCACTCTATATGCGCTGGCCGATGTGACCGGCACCGCATCCACCGACTCGTTCAGTGCGGTGACGATCATCGTCACCATTCTGTCCATCACTCTTTTGCAATCGCCGCGCACGCCGGCCGCGGAGTTGATCGCACCGCGTGCGATGGTGTCCCGCGGCTTGCTGATCCGGTGGCTGGTGCTGCTGCTGGCACTGCTGACGATCGGCTACATCGCGGGCTATCCGCGCGCGTATTCGACCCCGGTGATACTGATCTGGGCAGTTGCCACGCCCGCACTACTG
>Ga0065721_10049534_pt1 | contig 32066 bp, 21 predicted proteins | sample Mesricmetagenome_FD_59108 | JGI IMG/M metagenome (GOLD analysis project Ga0065721, IMG submission 59108) | Mesophilic microbial community from rice straw/compost enrichment Sample: eDNA_1 v2 (version 2) | ecosystem: Engineered > Solid waste > Grass > Composting > Bioreactor | place: USA: Davis...
AACCTGCGCAACTACCCGAACGACTGACGCCCCACGCAAGATGGCCACGCCACCGGTTTCCATCCCTTTCCCGGCGGCGTGGCCCATCCTCGGAGGTCCGCCCACCATGCTCCCCCTGCTCGCTCCCCTGGCGAACGCCCAGGCGCGCGAACGCCGCACCATTACCACGCCCACGCCGCCCGTGAAGCCGTCCGCCGACCAGATCATCGATGCTGCCGCTCACGGCGCCTTCGCCTTCTTCTGGAACGAGTCGCACCCGGTGACCGGACTGACCAAGGACCGCGCCAAGAACGCACAGTCTTCGGACGACTACACCATCGCCTCGGTCGCCTCCACCGGCTACGCCTTGGCGGCGCTGCCCGTGGGGGTGGAGCGCGGCTGGGTGCCCCGCCGGGAGGCCGAAGAGCGCGCCCTTCTGACCCTGCGCTACCTGCGCGACCGCCTGCCCCACGAGCACGGCTTTCACTACCACTTCATCGACTGGGCCACGGGCGAGCGCGCCTGGAACTGCGAGCTTTCGTCCATCGATACGTCTCTGATGGTCCTGGGGGCTCTTGCGGCAGGACAGTACTTCAAGGGAGAGGCGCGCGCGATCGCGGACGCTCTGTACGCCCGCATGGACTGGCGCTGGATGCAGAACCGCGGCCCGGGCGACCCGCCTGATACGTTCGTCAAGATGGGCTGGCGCCCCGAGGAGGGCTTCCTGAAGGGACCGGGCTGGCACCGCTACGACGAGGCGTCTTACCTGTACCTGCTCGCCCTTGGCGCCCCGAAGCACGACCTGCCCGGCACCGTCTGGGACTGCTGGCAGGTGGGCGAGGGCACCCTGGAGGGGTTCCCGGTGTTCACCCCGATCGGTCCCCTCTTCTTTGCCCAGATGACTCCCGGCTACTTCGACCTGCGGGGGCGGAAGGACCGCAAGGGGCGCGACTTCTGGAAGAACTTCGAGAACTCGCACCGGGGCAACCACGCCTACTGCAAGCGGCGCGCGGACCTGTACCCGCGCCACCGCGAGCCGCTCTGGGGTATCACCGCCTGTGACCACCCGCCGACCGCCCCGAAGTCCGAGCGCAGCTACGGCGCGGACGACCCGGTGGACGGCAAGAACGACGGGACCATCGCCCCGACCGGCGCGCTCTCGGGCCTCCCGTTCGTCCCCGAACTTGCGAAGGCCACCGCTCTGGACCTATTCGAGCACTACCGCGACCGCCTCTGGGGCCGCTACGGTTTCTCGAACGCCCTGAACGTGAAGAAGGACTGGTACGACTCAGACGTGATCGGCATCGACCTGGGGATGATGCTACTCTGCGTCGAGAACGCCCGCACCGGCCTGCTCTGGAAGCTCATGGCCTCCCACCCGATGACCGAGAAGGCATATAAGGCGGCGGGTTTGCGCAAGGTGTAGTGGCGCCGCCGTGGACTGGTGCCGCCGTGGACTGGTGCCGCCGTGGACTGAAGTCCCGGCTTCTGTGATTCAAGCCCGCCTCCGCGAGCGAAGCTCCGCTTCGTCGGTGCGGGCTCCGGTGGTCGATGCTGTTACGGATTGCCCGTAGCCGCTACCCGTTCCAAGGAGCCCGCGGAGGCGGGCTTGAATCACAGAAGCCGGGACTTCAGTCCACGGCACCGGCAGGCGATACGGGTGACGGCGGCAAACGACTTCTTAACCACCCGCCGTGCATTCATGCGACGGCACCACCGCACCGGCGCCGTTACCTCCCCGGGCGTCCCCGGCGCCGCAGTCGCCGCAGGCCGGTGCCGGCCAGCGTCAGGCCGCCGGCCGTGACCATCAGGATAAGCGTCCCCGGCTCGGGAATCGCGGTCGTAGTTTCGCCCGCCTCCTCCACCGTGGGCAGCGGCTCGGACTCCTCGCCCTCCGCGGCGTTTTTCGCCGCCTTCTGGCTCTTCTTCTTGGTGCCATCATCCAGGCCGTGCTGCTCGTACTGCTCCTGGGTCTCCAGCACCACCGCCCCGGAGAGCGGCGTCACCAGGCGGGCGTTCGCCGCCGCTTTCGATGCCTTCCATGCCTCCGGCCCGAAGTTGCTGTGCCGGTACCAGGCGTCCACGGCACGGCGGGCCGCCCCGATGCGCGACCAGCGCACGCCCGCCTGGCTCCCGCGGCGCTCTGTGCCTTCGTAGAGATGGAGCAGGCGGGGGACGAGAATGTTCTCCGGGTCCGCGACGGCGGGAACGGCCCCTTCCAGGGTCGCGGCCAGGTCGCCGTCAAACGAGGCCACGGAGCGCACCCGCGCCCGGGGCAGCGAGGCCAGGCGCTCACCGATGGCATCCGGCGCCTGCGTCACGGCCTGGAGGGTGAGCACGAGCGGCGCCCCCTCGCCGCGCGCCTTCATCGCCTCCACGAGCGGGGTCGGGTCGCTGACGGACTCCGGCGCGGGGCCGTGCAGGTACACCACGGCGCCGCGGCGCTGCCCTCCCAGGGAATCCGTTCCCGCCGTGCGGATCGCCGTCATGAGGGCGGGCACGGCGTCCACACCGCCGACGTAGCGGCGCGCGGCCAGCCAGGACAGTATCCGCCCGCGGTCCCGGACCGGGTCCAGCGGCGGCGTCGCCTGGTCGGCGCTGCGGGCATCGTGCAGGCGCACACGCGAGCCGCCGGGCCATTTGGCCAGGGCGTCCGCCAGCGCCTTCCGCTCCCGCCCCCCGAACGCCCGGCCCATCACGGCGCCCGTGTCCACCACGACCACGGCGTCCAGCGGCTGCGGCCGGTCGCGGTACACGCGCGGGAGCGTTTCGCGCGCCATCAGGCGCGGCGGCGCGAAGATGCCCGCCGGCGGCAGCGCGGCCTCCAGGACCGCTGCACGCCCCTCGGACTGCACTTTCCACCCCTGACCCGCCTCCCAGATGCCGTCCGCGGGGCCGGGGGTGCGCAGCGTGAACCGGTGCCGCAGCGAGCGCGGCTGCTCGAAGTTGATCTGGCCGAACGCGGGCGGGGTGAAGACGGTCCGGGTGGGCCATGCGTCCTGCCCTACCAGCGGGGCCGTGATGCCGAGCCGGATCTGCATGGTCTTGCCCGCCGGGACCGGGAAGCACTGCGCCAGCACCTTCCCCGGGGCGGGCATGGTCACCAGCAGCGGGTCGCGCCGCTGCACCACGGCGACCTCCTGGTACGCCTTGCGCACCTGCGCCGTGGCGCCGAACGCCGCCGGGCGCTCCTCGCCGTTGATCCAGAGCGAGACTTTGTGGACCACGCCGCCCGGCGGCAGCAGGATCTCCGCCCGCGCCTCGGCGGGGTCCCGGGGGTTGTCGTTCTTGAAGACGAGCGTCCAGTCGTACTCGGCGGTCGCCGTCTCGTTGTCCAGCACGCCCTCGACCTCGGAGGACGCCAGGGAGAGGTCCGGCACCTTCCGGCCGACGCGGGTGCCGCCGGTCTCCTGGGCGGCCATGTCGTTGATCCACTGCGCCGGGCGCTGGTGGCGCACCGTCCAGGGGACGCGCCCGGTGGCGAACGAGCGCCCGGTGATCAGGAAGTACAGCCGCTTCGCCTCGCGCGCCTTTTCGTCGCTCTGCCACCAGTTCGCGTCCCAGCCGGGCCAGTTATAGTACTGCCAGGACGCTTCCCCGTGCATCACCTCATAGCCGAGCGCCTCGAAGTAGGGCAGGCGGCTGCCGTAGGCCCGGGCGAGTACGGCGTCCTCCCCCTTCAGGCGGCGCAGCCCGTCTACCGCGCGGGTCTGCTGCTCGGGCGACGACGCGGCGTCGGTGGCGGTGGCGATCAGGGCGCCCACGGCGAGCGGTCGGGCTACCACCCAGCCCAGCGTCGCCCCGGCCAGCAGGAGCGCCGGGACCACCGCGCGCAGGCGCGGCACCTTCGGGTAGCCCATCTCGCGCCAGCGCGCCCGCAGACGGAGGAACTGCCCGAACGACAGGAACGCCAGAAAGACCGGCGCGAGGATGATCAGGCCGATACCGATTAAGACCCCCACTGCCCCGAAGATGAGGACCGGGCCGAGCATGAAACAGGCGGTGACGGCCACCAGGAAGGAGAGGAGCGAGAGCGCGGTGGCTACGGCGAGCAGGCGCTGCTCCGAGAACCAGCGGCGCAGAAACCCGCCCCGAGCCTCGTACAGCACGCTCTGCGCCAGCAGCGGCGAGAGCGCCGCCAGAAGATAGGCAAGGTAGTACCCGGCATTCGGCAGCGGATCGAAGATCATGCCCGCGCACAGGTGCGTGACCGCCTCCACCAGGATGGCCACGAGCGACAGGCCGACAACGATAACGGTCCAGGCGGCAGACCCGTCCCACTTCGGGGCGGCGTTCGGCGGTTCAGCGGGCGACATAAGTGACTCCTTGAAACGGGCTATGAAAGGCTATGAAAGGAGAAACGGCGGCAGGAATCGTTTCCTGCCGCCGCGCGGTGTGCTGCCTGCTAGCCGGGCGCGCCGGCGCCGGGCAGGCCGGGGGTGGGAACCGCGGGCGGGTCCACCTTCTTGTAGTCTGCGGGCACCGCAAACAGGTCGTCGGAGAGCGCCTCTTCACTGACGCCGGTCACCTCGCTGGTGGTGACGATCGGGTCCTTCGGCAGTCCGGGGATCTCCGCCTGCGCCTTCATGGTGACGGTAACCTTGTTGGAGAGCGGCGCCCCCTTCATCTCGCCCAGCTTCTCGGCGATCTGCGAGATACCATTGCCCATCGTCGCGCGCATGGTGCGCAGCATCTGGGCGCTACGCATATTGGCGCAGTTAGCGGGCAGAGTCACCGCCTCCGTGGTCCACTGCTCGCCCTTCAGGGTGATGGTGGGCAGCATCGCCCCGATCTCCGGGTTCGCGTCCATCGTCATCTTGATGGTGGCGGTGTAGTTGTAGAGGGTCGCCTGCTTCCCTGCGATCTCCTTCTTCTGGTCGGTCGGCTTGAGATCGACGGACGTGTCGAACTTGACCATGGCGAGGAACGGGTTGTTTGCCGTGGCCGCCTTCATCGCCTCCGCCACGGAAACGACATAGTACGTCTTCGTCTGCGGGTTCAGGACGTACTGCTGGTCCTTCGCGCAGTCGTAGATCGTAATGTTGTCCGGGCTCTCGGTGCGCTGCTTGTCGCCCTTGTAGTACGTCGTCACGGTCATGGGCTTGGGCGCGGCCGTGCCCGGCACCCCGGTCACGGTGACCGTGGAGACGATCTTGACGTCCGCGCGGGCGGCGGGCAGGGCTGCGCAGAACAGGGCCGCGGCGGCGGTCGCCGCGACGGCGAAGCGTCGGGTAAAGAGCATGGGGTTCAGCCTCGTTTCTTCCGGCCGCCCGTTAACGCGGGCGTCCATGTTCGGCGTCCGTCGCGGGAGCCGTGCAAATCCTCGTCCACGCTTGCGCGCTCCCGCCCTCTCAGGCCGAGCGCAAGACCCGGGGAGTGGGTGGGGGCGGGGGGGCGGCCTGTGGCCGGTCGGTTGAACATACGCACGAGAGCGGCAGCCCGGTTCCCCGCTGCGCCGCCCTCATTTGGGAAAGTTACGCCGCTTTAGCGTCGGCCGCGGGCGCCTCTTCCGGGGGGAGCAGATGGCCCATCTTCTCGCGCTTCGTGGCCAGGTAGCGGGCGTTGTGCGGGTTCGGCTCCGTTCGCAGCGGCACCGTCTCCACGATCTCCAGGTCGAAGCCCTCCAGGCCCGCCTTCTTGGCCGGGTTGTTGGTCATGAGCCGGAGCTGCCGCAGGCCCAGGTCCACGAGGATCTGCGCCCCGATACCGTAGTCCCGCATGTCGGCCTTCATGCCCAGCAGTTCGTTCGCCTCGACCGTATCCGCGCCGCCGTCCTGAAGCTGGTAGGCGCGCATCTTGTTCACCAGGCCGATGCCGCGCCCCTCCTGCTCGATATAGAGCAGCACGCCGCGCCCTTCGTCCCGAATCTTCTCCAGCGCCATGGCAAGCTGGTCGCCGCAGTCGCAGCGCAGAGAGCCGAGCAGATCGCCGGTGACGCAGGAGGAGTGGATACGGCAAAGTGTCGGCGCCCCATCCGAGACATCCCCCATCACGAACGCCACGTACTCGTTGTTATCCACATCGGAGAGGTAGGCGTGCGCCTTGAAGACGCCGTAGCGCGTGGGCAGGTCGGCCACGGCGATGCTCTGAATCAGCTTCTCCGTGCGTCGCCGGTACTTGATCAGGTCCGCGATGGTGACGAGCTTCATGTCGAAGCGCGCGGCCATCTGCACCAGTTCGGGGACACGCGCCATCTCGCCGGAGTCGCCCATAATCTCGCAGATCACCCCGACCGGCTCCAGTCCCGCGAGGCGCATCAGGTCCACGGCGGCCTCGGTGTGGCCGGGCCGGCGCAGGACGCCGCCCCGACGGGCCATGAGCGGGTTCACGTGGCCAGGCCGGTTGAAGTCGGACGCGCGGGCGGCGGGGTCAGCGAGGCGCCGGATGGTGATGGCCCGGTCCCCGGCGCTGCTGCCGGTGGTGGTCCCCTCGCGGGCGTCCACGGTGACCGTAAAGGCGGTGCGCATCGCCTCGCTGTTGTCCTGCACCATCAGGTCCAGGTGCAGGGCGTGCAGACGCTCCTCCACCATCGGCACGGTGATGATGCCGCTGGCGTGGCGCGTCATGAGCGTGATCGCCTCCGCGGTGACGTGCTGCGCCGCCATCACGAAGTCGCCCTCGTTTTCGCGGTCCTCGTCGTCCACGAGGATAATCATCTTCCCGGCGCGCAGATCGTTGATCGCATCCTCGATCCGGCCGAACGGGCTGGCCGCCCCTGCCTCGTCTTCCCTGGCCACTGTCCCACTGGTTGTCAGCATGGTCTGTGTCGCTCCCCCGGACATCTGCAGTCTCTTCTCTGACTACCGATACACGTCACAGACTCAAGATACTCCACCAAACATGAGGGTCGCCACATGCACGCGGGGTTATTGCGCGGCCGGAGGAACGAAGCCCCAGGCGCGGAGGACACTCATCAGGGTCGGGAGGGGGCGCTGCCAGAGCCAGGCAACGGTAAGCGGGAAACCAGAGAGGACGGCGCTGCGGTAGACACCTTCGGCGTCCGGTGCGACACGACGGAAGGCGCCGTCGGAGTCGTCGCGGCGGTAGAACTCGGCCTGTTGCGCCTCCAGGTCGATGATCCAGTACTCGCGGACGCCGCCCCGCTCGTACTCAAAGTACTTCTCGTCCCGGTCGCGCCGCTCGCTCTCGGGGCTGACGATCTCCACCACCAGGTCCGCGGGCCCCTCGATACGGCTGGCGCGCAGGCGGTCCATGTGCTCGGGAGCGAGGTACAGGAGGTCGGGCTCACGCCCCGGCATCCCCGGGGCACAGTGCATGAGAAAGGGGGCGGTACAGGCCGCTCCCCCGAGTCCTTGCTCCTCGACCCAGTGCTGCACGAGAGCAGCCAGGAAATCGGCGACTCTCTGGTGCCAGTAAGCTGCTGTCAAGAAGATGACCTCCCCGTCCACCCACTCGGCCCATGTGTCCTCATCGGCCCAGTCCAGGAACTCCTCGAAGGTCATGCGGAGCGGCGGGCGCGGGGCGGCGGGGCGCTGTCGTTCCTCCTCAGCGGACAGTGCCGCGGCGGGACTCATGTGCAGTCTTCTCCCCCGCTTGCGCTCGGGCGGCGGCTACCAGCCGCCGCCGTAGCGGTCTTCGGTTTCGGTGGTGACGTAGCCCGAGCGGGCGAGCAGGTCCATAGTGACACCCGCGCCGCTGCGGTCGCGGCCGTTCTCCCCGGCCTCGATGCCGTAGCCGCCCAGCATCTTCTCGACATACTTGCCCAGGATGTCGCACTCAATGTTCACCGCATCCCCGGCGTGCTTCTCGTGCAGCGTGGTGTTGTCCCAGGTGTGCGGGATGATCGACAGGGCAAAGGTGCGGTCCTCGGACTCGGCCACGGTCAGCGAGATGCCATCCAGCGCGACAGAGCCCTTGGTAACGATGTAGCGCATCAGTTCGGGGGAGGCGTCCACATACACGAACCAGGAGTTCCCGACCGGGCGGATCGAGGCGATGCGCCCGGTGCCGTCCACGTGCCCCTGCACAATGTGGCCGCCCAATCGCCCACCCACGGGCAGGGAGCGCTCCAGGTTCACACTGTCCCCTACCTGGAGGCTGCCGAGCGTCGTCTTACGCATCGTCTCGAACACGGCGTCGAACGTGACACGGGGGGCGTTGATCTCCGTTACCGTCAGACACACCCCGTTGATCGCTACCGAATCTCCGATAGCAACGTCCTCGGCCACTTTCGCGGTCGTCACCGACAGGCGGATCGCGTCGCCCGCCCGCTCGATGTCGGCGACCTTCCCAACAGCCTCTATGATTCCCGTGAACATCTCCCGGCCCAGCTCCTTACTATGCCTGTTCGCCCCGTCCGGCCGTTCCCCCGGCCCTTCTTTCTGCGGCGGCTGTTACCCCATCCTTACCCGCGACGTCCGCCTCCATGGCGATGTCCGGGCCGAAACGCCTTATTTTTATTGTACCAAGCAAAAGGGCTCCCGAGAGATACGAAGATAGCCCCTCACCCTCCACGGGGGTTTTCGCCCCGCGCCCCCCGATGACCTTGGGAGCAACAAAGAACAGGGCGCGGTCCACCAGGCCCGCCTCCCAGAAACCCGCCGCCAGCTCGCCCCCGCCCTCCAGAATCGCGTGAAGCGCACCGTACCGCTCCGCCACCAGGCGCATCGCTGCGGTCAGGTCCACGCGCCCGCGTGCGTCCGGCGGCACCAGCGCCACATCTGCGCCTGCCGCCTCCAGATCCCGCTTCCGCGCTTCGCTCGCGGCGCCCTCCGCGCCGATCACCAGGGTGGCCGCGCGGGTCACACCCGGAGGGCGATCCGCCAGAGCGCGCAGAACGCGCGCCGTCGGGGGCGTTTCGAGCCTGCTATCTATAATGACACGCAGCGGGTCGAATGCGTTCCGCCCCGCTCTTCCCGGCAGGCGGGTGGTGAGGGAGGGGTCGTCGGCGAGCACGGTGCCGATGCCGACGATCAGGGCATCCGCCCGGTTGCGCAGGCGGTGGACGTGCGCCCGGGCCGCCTCGCCCGTCACCCAGCGGGAGTCACCGCCGGGGGCGCAGATCTTGCCGTCGAAGGTCATAGCGGCCTTGTGGAGAATAAAGGGAAGGCCCGTAGTGCGGTGCTTGACGTAGGCGCGGTTCAACTCCCGCGCCTCGACTTCGCGGACGCCCACCACCACCTCCACACCCGCTGCGCGCAGGCGCTCGAAGCCGCGGCCCGCCACACGGGGGTCCGGGTCCTCCATGGCGCAGACGACCCGCGCCACGCCCGCGTCCAGGCATCGGGCGGCGCAGGGGATGCGCGGCGTCCCATCGGAGCGGACGGTGTGGGCGCAGGGCTCCAGGGTGACATACAGCGTAGCGCCGCGGGCGGCGCCTGCAGGCGCCGACGCGAACGCCATCGTCTCGGCATGGGGCTCACCGACGCGCTCGTGCCAGCCCTCACCCACCACGCGCCCGTTCTTCACCAGCACCGCGCCCACCATCGGGTTCGGGTGCGCCCGTCGCCCGCGCCGCGCGAGCGCGAGCGCGCGGCGCATGTAGTGGGCGTCCTGTGCCTCCGCGGCTGTGGCCGCGCCGGTGTCACCCATGGGCGGGACCGGCGCCGGGCGCCGGCTGGTCCGGTGTCTGCGCCTGCTGTTCGCGCTTCTGCTGAATGTGCGCGACCTCCTCGCGGATCATCTGCTCCACGGCCGCGCGCCGCTCGCGCCGGTAGACCACCACGGACTCCAGCGTGTCCAGAAGCGCCAAACCAACCAGAGAGAAGGTAATCAGCACAAACGAGATCAGGTAGATACCGCCGCGCACCGCCGCCACGCGCGCGTCGGGAATGGCCTTGAAGTCGGTGCTGAAATAGGCCAGGAGCAGGACCAGCAGCAGATCGATGAGCAGCACGCCCAGCGTGCGGAACAGGCGGGAGCGCCCGGAGAGAGCGCCGTACTTGCGCGGGTAGCCGACCACGGTCACGAGTGCGGCCACTCCCAGCAGCGCGGCGAAGACTGTTTGAACCGTCGTCATGAGAGGCCCCCCGCCTACCTTATACGCCGCTCCGCCCCGCCCACGTTACCACGCCTCAGACCGCTCCGGCCGCGCGGCGTGCATCGGTATCACGGATAATGGCGCTAACGCCGGTCTTGTTGAAGCCCTTGAAGCCCTCCCAGCGCTGCAGGATCTCCAGGTGGCTCCCTGCCGCACCGCTGCGGGCGAAGGCGTCCGCCTGCGCGGGCGTGATCGCCCCGCGGGCCTGCAGGTCCGCCAACCGCTCCGGGGCTACCGGCCACGCCTCCGGCTCGGTGAACGCCTGCTTCAGTATGGGCAGGTCGGTGAACGGCTTCATGACGCCAAAACCCGCGGCCTTGAAGCCCGCTTCGCATCGGGCGAAGTCGAACTCGCACTCGATGTGATGCATCCCTGCTTCAGCGATGCTGCTGCCGTGCAGGGCGCACCACAGGCCGATGGTCCCCAGCGCCGTGTCGCGCGGCGCGAGAGCCTCTTCCAGAAAATCCACGTCCAGTTCGTCCGGCGACATGTCCACGTCGCAGAACAGGATCACCCGGCTCTCCGGGTGCTCCAGGATCTGCGCGCCCCATCCCGCCTCTGCGCCCGCGTAGAACCGTTCGCGGAAGGAGAAGCCCATCTGCTGCCACAGCTGCATCAGCGCCCGGAAGTTCTCGCGAGAGGAGCGATAGGTGTGGTGGTCGTGGTTGGCCCAGCCGATGCCGAGCGCTTGCTGGCGCGCGTACTGCCAGCGCGCCGCGGCGTTTCGAGCGAGGTAGTACTCCCGCTCGGCCGCGAAGAACTCGTCCACCGCGCGCCCTCGTCCCACGCGCGCCGCGGTCTCCGCGAAGCGGCGCCCGGCCTCGCGCACAACGCCCGCCTCGTCGCCCGCGCGGGGTCGCGTCCGAAACGACTCCCGCACCGCGGCCAGCGCCTCCCGCCCTGCCGCGTCCCGTTGCCCCGGCACGAAGCCCCGGTAGCCACGCCGCGCCACCACGGAGAGCGCCCCGTCCGGCGGCGCTATCTCTGCGGTTTCGTACGCCGAATCCGGGTCACCGTCGCGCCGGGCGGCGACCAGGCCGCTGCGCTCCAGGAAGTCGTCTACCTCTTCCACCGCCAGCGCCAGGTGCGGCTCCCGGGTTGCCAGGTCCAGGCGTACACGCGGCAGCCGGGCATGGGGGTGCGCCCAGGCTGCGCCACCGCCCTCCACCGCCTCTTCCACAAAGCCCCAAGCGCGCAGGTCCGCCGCCAGATGCGCGTCCGCGGGCAGCGTCCAGTGGTCCACCAGGGTAAAGAGGTCCACGCCCGCGTCGCGCAGCCGCCCGTCCAGGGCAGCAACGATGGGGTGAGCCGCCGCAAAGTCCCGCAGCCGCGCCGCAAAGAACTCCGCGGCGGCAGGGCAGCGCGGATACGGCGAGTCCAGGGCGATGGAGGCAGTGTCCATCACTGTCCCTCCTACAGGCCCGAGGCCGCAGCGGCGCGCAGCGCGGCGATGCCGCCCGGGGGGCCACCGGAGGCGTGGAACACGAACGAACCGGCGACCAGCACGTCCGCCCCGCCCTGCACCAGCCCCTGCGTGGTGGTGTCGTCCACGCCGCCATCCACGGAGATCAGGAACGACGCCCCCTCCCCCTCGCGCATCCGCGCCAGGTCGGCCACCTTATCCGCCACGGCCGGCAGGAACTTCTGCCCACCGAAGCCGGGGTTCACGGTCATGACCAGTACCAGGTCAATGTCGTCCAGGACGTAGGAGAGCACGTCGGGCGGCGTGGCCGGGTTCAGGGCGACGCCCGCCTTGCGCCCGAGCGCCCGAATGGCGGCCAGGGTGCGCTGAAGGTGCGGAGTGGCCTCCGCGTGGACGGTGATGAGGTCTGCGCCCGCCGCTGCGAAGAGTTCGATGAAGTCGTACGGGCGCTCCACCATCAGGTGGATGTCAAACGGCGTGCCGGGGAAGAGCGGGCGCAGGGCGCGCACCAAGTCCGGCCCGAAGGTAAGGTTGGGCACGAAGTGCCCGTCCATCACGTCGAAGTGCAGCCAGTCCGCGCCCGCATGCACGCACGCCGCGGCCCCTTCGGCAAACCGCCCGAAGTCGGCGGACAGGAGGGAAGGAGAGATCCGCACCTCGCCCGGGGGCAGGGGGTGCATGTCCGGCGTGCTGTCCTCGTCGCCCGCGCCCGCCCCGGAGCGCGGGGAATCGGATGAAGTCGTCATTGCGTTTTCTCGTCCACCAGAACGTCGTTGTCGTAGAGTTTGATCGTGATGCGCTCGCCGACGGCCTGCACATCCTGCTGGACCGTCTCGCCCGACTCGCGCGTCTCGTCGAGCACGGTTCGGGGTCCATCGTTGTCCAGCACGTCGATGCGTATGCGGTGCGGCGCCGAGTCGTTGGGAACTTTGTACGTCACGCTGAGTACGCGCGTACGCGGCGGGTCCTGCCCGGGGGGCGGGTTACCGGCGGGTGACGGCCAGGGGTCGGGTGTCGGCTCCAGGATCGGCTCGGGGGTCGGCAGCGGCTCCGGCCCTTTGGAAAGGACGAGGTCGATGCGGGTGCCGCGCGGCCGGTTCTCGCTCGGCTGGGGCGCCTGGCTGATAACGTTGCCACGCGACACCAGCGGGTCAAACTCGTGCTTGCGCTCCCCGAGGCGCAGACCGGCCTTCTCCAGCATCTGGCGCGCCTTCTCGAACGATACGTCGCGCACGTCCGGAATCTCCACCATGCGCGGGCCGCGCGAGACCCAGAGCGATACCTTGCTGTTCTCCAGGACCTGACGCCCCGGTTCGGGCCGCTGCTGGAGGATAACCTCGGACGGGACCTTATCGTCGAACTGCTCGTCCACCACCTCGATCTGGAACTTGCGCTCCACGGCCAACTGCTTGGCCTGCGTCATCGTCTTCCCCACCAGATTGGGGACCGTGATCGCCTTGGATGGCTCGATGGCTTTGAAGGTGAACCAGACCAGATAGCCCACCACGCCGGTCAGCACGATGGCCAGGAACAGGTTCAACGCCAGAAGCCAGCGGCTCCCGGAGGGGTTTCGCACGGGCAACGTCTCTTTCTCGTCTTCCAGGGCCGGAGCGGCCGGAGGCTGTGGCACACGGCCGCCCCGGCCGCGACTGGGCATCACGACGGTAGCGTTCTCGTCGGCCACCGGCTCCTCTACCCCGGCAGCGTGGCCGGTCAGACCGCTCTTGCCGCCCACCGGCATCACAGAAGGGGCGGCGACGCCCACCGCCGCCGTCGCTGCAGGCGTGGCAGTTGCGGACGCGGCCATAGGCGCCGCTGCCGCTGCTGCCGCATCAGCGGGCTCATCCAGCGGCGACCAGGCCAGCGAACGGCCGTAGCGCAGGGCATCACGCACGGCGTTCAGGTCTTTGAGCATCTCCGCGGCGGTCTGGTACCGCTCGGCGGGCCGCTTGGCGAGCGCCTTGCGCACCACCCCGTCCAGAGCGCGCGGAACCGCCTGATTGAGCACCCGGGGCGACGGCACCGGGTCCTGCACATGCCGGAGCGCGATCTGCACCGGAGTGTCGCCCCGGTAGGGCAGATCGGCGGTCAGCATCTCGAAGAGCAGAACGCCCACGGAGTACAGGTCGGCGTCCGGCCGCGGGATGCCGCTCTCCGCCGCCTCCGGCGCGGCGTAGGCCACCACGCGCTTCAGCAGCGCGGCGTCGTCCGCGACCGCGGCGTTCTGCGCCAGCGCCATGCCAAAGCCCGCCAGCTTCGTCTGCTGTGGATCGCCGCCAATCAGAACGTTCTGCGGGCGGATGTCGCCGTGCGCAACGCCGCGCGCATGCGCGAACTCCAGCGCCTCGACCAGGGTCACGGCCACATCCACCGCCGCCGTCAGCGCCAGGGGGGCGGCGCGGCGAATGCGCTCCTTCAGATCGATGCCCCGCAGATACTCTTCGGCCACGAAGAGCGCCACACCGTTTGTAGGATCGCTTCCCACATCCAGGGGGCGGGCGATGCCGGGGTGGTTCAGCGCGAGCGTCTGCGATAGCCCCTGCCGCAGCTTCTCCACCACGTCCGGGCGGTCCCGGTACGCCGGCTGAAGCGCCTTCACCGCCACAATCCGGTTCTGCTGCCGGTCGCGCGCCCGGAAGTGCGCCATCATCGGCCCTTCGCCGATGCTCTCCAGAAGTTCGTAGCGTTCCGCGAGTACGCGGTTAATCAGCCGGGAGGCGCTGGCGCCGCTCTCGCCCCCCACCGTCTCGGTACGCTGCTCATCGTCCATGAAGCGCCCCTCCTTCCCGGCGTCGCGCCCCGGGCGCGGGACCCGCCCCGGGCTCGTCGTCAGCGGCGGGGCCGCGCCCCGGAAGCAGTCGCACCGCCAGTGTCACCACGGAGAACACCAGCAGAGCTGCGTACAGTGCGGTCAGGTCCAGCGCAATCCCCAGCCCGTACGGCACGAAGTAGCCCAGCAGGAACGTTCCAAACAGGAGGCAGAGTGCCGCCTCGCGCAGAACCCGCCCACCGCTGCTACCACTGCCGCTGTCGCTGGGATGCCTCATTCACCGCCCTCCGTCCCGTTCCCGTACAGCGCGGCCTGCCGGGCGAGGCCCGCCCGCACCGCCGCCTCGTCTACGTCGCCGGTCAGGAACACCTCTCCGAGCGCGCGGGCCAGCACAAACTTCGCCCGGCCGCCCTCGGCCTTCTTATCTCGCCCAAGCAGCGCCATCAGGTCCTCTGCCGAAACGTCGGCGGGAACCGCGAGCGGGAGCCCCGCCGCGCGAACGTTGTGGGCTACGGCGTCGCGCACGTCCTCCGGCGTCACGCCCACCACCTCGCCGATGCAGGCCGCCGCCACCATGCCGATCGCCACGGCCTCGCCATGCTTGTAGCGCCGGTACTGCGTCGCCGACTCCAGCGCGTGCCCGACGGTATGCCCGTAGTTCAAGATGGCGCGCAGCCCGGTGGTCTCGAACTCGTCCGCGGTCACCACGTCCGCCTTGATCTCGCACGAGCGGCGCACCAGATGCGCCACCTCGCCGGGGGTCAGTTTCCCGAACTTTCCGCCTGCGCCGGCCTTCGCCGTGAGCGGCAGCAACGCGGGGTCGCGGATCACGCCGTACTTGACCACCTCGGCCATGCCGGAGCGGAACTCACGCGACGGCAACGTGGAGAGGGCGTCGGTGTCGATTACCACCGCGCGCGGCTGGTGGAACGCCCCGACCAGGTTTTTGCCCGCGTGCAGGTCCACGCCCGTCTTGCCGCCGACCGAGGAGTCCACCATCGCCAGCAGGGTCGTGGGCACCTGCACATAGTCCATTCCGCGCAGGTACGCCGCGGCCAGGAACCCGGCCACGTCGCCGACCACACCGCCGCCCAGTGCGATTATCAGTGTTTTACGGTCAACAGCTACCGGCAGATTATACAGCGCGCTACAAAGGCGTGCCAAAGTGCCCAGCGTCTTGTACCGCTCGCCCGCCGGGAACGTGACCGTATCCACACCCTGAAAGCCCGCAGTGCGCAGCGAAGCGCGCAACGTTTCACCCCAGAGCCGGTCGATGCGCGGCTGCGTGACGATTACCACCCGGCTCCCGCGCGCGACCGCGGCCACCGCCTCGCCCACCCGGGCGAGCATTCCCGCCCCGATCTGGATGTCGTATCCGCGCCCGCCGCTCAGCGCCACGCGCACCGCCGCCTGTTCGCCCATAGGACCGCTGCTCAACGCCCTTCCCCCGCTGCCGATGCTGCTGATACCGCCGCTCCGACCGCCCACTTCTCCGCCTTGCGCGCCACCTCAGCAGCGATATTCTCCGGAGAGCGGTCCGAGGTGTCCACAATCAGGTGCGCAGCCTGCTGGTAGCGCGGAGCACGCTCCCCCAGTAGCGCCATGACGTGCGTCAGGAGGTCCCGGTCGCCGCGGTTCGCCAGCAGCGGCCGGTCCGCCGCGCGCCGCTCGGTGCGGGCCACGATCACATCCGGGCGGGCCGTCAGGTACACCACCAGTCCCGCCGTCCGCAGGGCGGCAGCGTTCTCCGCGCGCAGCGGCACGCCGCCGCCCGTCGCGATGACCTGGCCCGCACCGGCGGCCAGCCCCAGCACCACCTGCGCCTCCCGCGCACGGAACGCCGCCTCGCCCTCGCACGCAAACAGAGTGGGGATATCACACCCGGCAATCGCCTCGATCCGGGCGTCCGTGTCTACGTAGCGCCAGCCCAGCCGCCGCGCCAGCGCCCGCCCCACCGTGCTCTTGCCCGTCCCCATAAACCCGATCAGCGCGATGTTCGTGGGGAGGGGCTTCGGAGATCCTGCCCTATCCCTCTCCTTCTCCCCCCTCTCCTCCCAGTCCGGGGCGGACCGCAGCGCCGGGAGAGGGGCACCCAGAGGGTACCCGGGGGGGGGAGGGCTCTTCTGCTCCACGTCGTCGCGGTCGTCGCGCGGCATCATCCCGCGGCGCCCTCGGGGGCGCCGCGGTAGGTCGCCTGGAAGGCATCGTAGTTGCGGCGCACCTCATCCAGGGAGTCGCCGCCGAACTTCTCCAGAAACGCCTGTGCCAGCGCGATGCCCACCATGGCCTCGCCGATTACCGCGGCGGCGGGGACCGCGCAAACGTCCGACCGCTCGGCGAAGGCTGGCTTTGCCTCCCCCGTGGCGAGGTCCACCGAGCCGAGCTGGCGCATCAGGGTCGCGATCGGCTTCATGGCGGCGCGTACGACCAGGGGTTCGCCGTTGGTGATGCCGCCCTCGGTCCCACCGGCCCGGTTACTGAGCCGCTGAACCCCGCCGTCGTCACCGCCGGGTGAGAACTCGTCATGCACTTTGGACCCCGGCGTGGCCGCCGCGGCGAAGCCCATGCCGATCTCCACGCCCTTGATGGCGTTGATACTCATCACCGCCTGCGCGACGCGCCCGTCGATACGCTCGTCCCAGTGGACATAGGAGCCGAGGCCGACCGGCAGACCGAAGGCCACCACCTCAAAGACCCCTCCCAGCGTGTCGCCCCGGCGCTTCGCCTCGTCAATGAGCGTCACCATGCGCTCACTCGCCGCCGGGTCCGCGCAGCGCACCGGGGACTCCTCAGCGCGCGCGTACAACTCCTCGGCGGTCAGACCGGTTGGAGCCTCCGCCTCCTCCGAGCCGATGCGCACGACGTGCGAGACGATACGTACCCCGAACTCCGCCAGCAGCCCCCGGGCCACTGCCCCTACCGCTACCAGCGTTGCCGTGTTGCGCGCCGAGGAGCGCTCCAGAACATTCCGCAGATCGCCGTGGCCGTACTTGACCATGCCCACATAGTCCGCGTGGCCGGGGCGCGGGACGGTGATCGCCTTTGGCACCTCCTGCCCCTCCGCGGGCGGCTCGATCTGCATCCGGCCGCGCCAGTTCTCCCAGTCGCGGTTGCGGATCACGAACGTCACCGGAGAGCCAAGCGTCTTGCCGAAGCGCACCCCGGTGAGGATCTCCACCTGGTCGGATTCGATCTTCTGGCGCGCGCCGCGACCGTAGCCGCCCTGGCGGCGCTTAAGCTGGGCGTTGATAGGTTCGGCAGTGAGGGGCATCCCGGCGGGCAGGCCCTCCAGGACGGCGGTCAGGGCGGGGCCGTGCGACTCGCCCGCGGTTAGGAAGCGAAACATGCCTTATTGTACACCACGCCCGAGAGGGCGAGAAAGCGCACCGGGCCGGGACGCACAAAGGCATCCCGGCCCGGTGAGGAGTGACGTAACCGACGGTTCCGAGAGACTACGGGGTGGGAGCGCCGCCGCCCACGCCCAGCGCGCCCGCGGCGCGGTCCTCGATGATGGTCGGGGTGACGAAGACCAGAATCTCGTTCCCCGTGACCGTGCGGCTCTTCTGGCGGAACAGGCCACCGATGATCGGCAGGTCCGCGAGCAGCGGCACACGGGACTCCTGGCGCCCCTCCTGCTTCGTGATGAACCCGCCCAGAACCATCGTCTCGCCGTTCTGCACACGGCGGTACGTGGTCAGGGACTGGTTCGTGGAGTTGAAGCCGACGTTGCCGGAGGGGCCGGCGAACGTTTCGACCGACTGCAACTGCGGGGACAGCGCCAGGCTGATCGAGTTGTCGCCGTTGATGTGCGGCGTCACGACCAGGCCGTTAACGGCCTGCACCGGGACCGGGACCGTCTGCGACACGATGCCGACGTTGGTGACCGTCTGGATCGTCTGGAACGTTGTGGTGATGTTCGAGACGTTGATGAAGGCCTGCCGGTTGTTCGTGGTCGTGATGATCGGCGCCTGGAGCAGGTTCGACGTCTGCCGGATCAGCGAGGCGCGCATATTGGCAACCGCGTTACCCGACGAGTACGCCATGGTGACCGTGGGGGTGGTACCACCCTGCGGCGGGATGAACACGTCGAGATTGCCCGCGGGCTGAATCCGCCAGTCCACGCCAAACTGGTCGGCGTCGTTGACGCTGACGGAGACGAACTCGGCGCGGATCTGCACCTGCTTGGGCGCCACATCCAGAAGGCGCACCAGGTTCCGCAGCTCCTCAATGCCCTGAGCGTCGCCCACCACAATCAGGGAGTTATCGGCATCGCTGGAGATGATCTGCTCCACGCCGTCCGGACGCAGGCTTGCGTTACCGCCCTGGCCCTGGCCGCCGGGACCACCCTGCGGTCCACCCGGGGCGCCCGGTCCCTGACCAGCGAAGCCGCCCCCGCCCTGACCGCCACCAAAGCCGCCGGGGCGCCCGCCGCCGGCGCGCTGGCCAGCCGCGTCCCCATCCTGCTGCGGGTTCACAGGCCCGGCCGGAGTCGGGGTACCGTACCCGGGGAGGGGCACAACGTTAAGCGGGATCGCCGGTTGGGCGGTGGGAAGCGGCTTGTAGGGCGCGAATACGTCCTTCGCCTTGGGCAGCGCGTCCTCCTGAAGGTTCATCAGACGCGCCTTGACCGGGTCCTCCACGAGTTCCACGAACTCCCGGGGAACCAGGTACATCAGGGGAATCTTGACATAGTTGCGCGGCCCCTTACGCTTGGGCGCCACCACGACCGGGGGCTCCGGCGCGGGAGCAGCGGCGGGGGCAGGCGCCTCCACGCCGCGGGGCTGCAGGTAGTAAATGCCATCCTCGTAGCGAACCGTCGCGCCCGCCGAGGCGGCCACGGCGCGGAGCACCTTGTCGAATGGCATCTCGGACATGGTGAGGGTCACCATGTTGAACGGCTTGTTGTCCGGGTTCACGAACACGACGTTGCTCACGCCGGTCTGAGTGGCCAACAGACGAACGGCGTCCTCGAACCGCGCGTCGCGCACGTCGATCGTGACCAACTTCGTGATGGCCGCCTCCGCCGCCGCAGGCTCCTGTGCCCGGACCGGGGTCGCCACCGCGGCCGTCACGACGGATGCCAACGCCGCTGCCGCGCACAAAGGCGTGGCCGCCGCGAGGGTCATCGTAAGGGCGCGGCGGTCCTGCGCGCGCCGCCGGTAATTTCGCATTACTGTCCTCCTACACTGCACACACGTAAATCTTGCAAACTGTAGCGCCACGGGGCTTCCGGCGTTAAGCGCTCTTCGCCGGAAGCCCAGGGTGCACCCGCAGCAGGCAGGCTTAGAAGCCGCGGCCACCACCGAAGCCCAGGCCGCCCATGCCCATGCCGCCCATGCCCAGGCCGCCCATGCCCATGCCGCCCATGCCCAGGCCGCCCATGCCCATGCCGCCCATGCCCATGCCACCCATGCCCATGCCGCCCATGCCCATGCCGCCCATGCCCATGCCGCCCATACCCATGCCACCCATGCCCATGCCACCCATACCCATGCCACCCATGCCCATGCCGCCCATGCCGCCGGCCGCCTGCCGCTGACCGGTCTGGAGGATGGTGATGCCGAAGAGGCTCTGCAGGTCATACGGGTCCGCGTAGGTGAGCGTGATCTGGTCCGGGTAGACGCCCTGGCGCGATCCCGCGCCGCCCGGGTCGGGGACGACCGGAGGCGCTTCCAGGCCGCCCGCGCCCGGCGCACCGGTGGTCACGGCGCGGGGGCGGATGATGAAGATGTTGTTCTCTTTGGTATAGGTCAGCGGGATGCTGGCCGAGCGCATAATGAGCTTTAGCGCCGTTTCGAAGGGCACTTCCGTGACCTTCATGGTGACGAAGCCCTGAACGTTGTTGTCCAGAGTGTAGTCCACCTTCGCGCTGCTGAAGAGCTGCTCCAGCGCGGAGCGGATAGGCGCATCGCGCAGGTCGAGCGTCACCGGCGGCAGGTTCTGCGGCTGCTGCGCGTGGGCCGCGCTCGGCGCTCCCACGACCGCGGCGGCGCAGGCGACCGCCAGCACGCCATAGCCGACGGGTGCTGTCAGATTTTTCATCGTTTAGTGTCCTCAGTCATCAGAAAGCCACGATAACTCTAGCGGGAAGCTGCCCCGGCGCTTCCACCGCGCCGGGACGACCAATCCTTAGAAATCCGCACGCCCGGGGCCACCGGGGAAGCCCCCCACGCCCGGAGGGGCACCGGGAACGCCGGGACCACTGCTGCCCGGGAAGCCGCCCGGAGGCCCACCCGGGAAGCCAGCACCACCCGCGCTGCCTCGTAGCGAGTCGGCCACGCCCGGCGGCAGGTTGGTCAGGGGCACAGAGACGGTCCGGCCGTCCGGCGCCCGCAGGACGAGTTCCTCCACCGTGACGGAATCTACCGTCATGTACGGAATGCCCGGAATTCCGCTCGCCACCTGCGCCCCCGGTGTCACAATGTCCACCCGAGAGGTCAGACCCGGCGTCCCCGTCTCCAGGATCGCCGAGATACCGCCGTTATACAACACACCTGCCACGCGCCGCTGCACGTAGGGCAGCGGGCCAAGCCGCAGCTCCGGATCGATGGACGCCGGCTCCGGCTCCTTCGGAACATACGGCGGCGCAAGGCGCAGCGGCAGGGCGTAGGCGAACGCCGGAATCTGCGGCGGCCGGAACTGATATCGGGAAACGAACGGGTCACGCCGCGCGTCGGCCGCTGTGCGTCCTTCGCGGACCGGCGGCGGCTTCGGGCCCGAGGCCGCGCCACCACCACCGCCACCCGGGGCTCCCCCCGGCATGCCCATCGGAGGCGCTCCTGCCGGAGCGGCTCCCCCGCCGCCCCCGCTACCCCCGAGGAGTTTCGGGAGGTTCTGGAACGAGTTGGGCGGCTTGGGCGCGTCCGCAGGGGCGGCACCTCCGCCGGGAGCGGTGCCGCCCGCTCCAGGCGCCCCGGGTGCGGGCGGCGCTCCCGGGGGCGGGCGCATGCCCGGATCACCGGGGCCGCCCACCTGGGCGAAGAGGGGAGCAGCAGCGCGCTGCGAATCGCCCGCCGCGGGAGCAGGACCATCGCCCCGCAGCAGAAGCAGCGCCCCGCCCGCGGCCGCCACCAGGCAGAGAACAGTGGAGGTCATCAGGACCCGCCGCTCCCTCGCCCGGTGCGCGCCGCCAGCTTTATCGTCGCGTTCGGTCATTTCAGACATTTCCTGTTTCGTGCGTCCATTCCGCGCTTCGGTTTCGGCCGCTCCCGCCGCCGATGATCGCGAAGTACGGGAACCGTCCACCCGTTTGGTCACCGCAGGGCGGCGACACCTTCAACCGTCGCTCTATAACCAGTATACAGGTTTCCCGCCTACGGGGGAGGCGCGAAGCCCTCACCGACCCCGAATTCGCCCGCACCGCCCGGGCCACCAAAGCCAGGCGGAGGACCACCCGCGCCGGGAGGAGGCCCACCCGGGAAGCCACCCGGAGGTCCGCCAAACCCGCCGCCGAATCCACCGGTCGCCGGCTGGGCCTGCGGAATGGACGGCCCAATCTCGTCCGACTGCGTAATGATATAGGCGGTCAGCGAGTACGTACCCACCAGGCCCGGCGAGTTGCCCGAGAGCGTGAGGCCATCCACCAGGACCAGGCGATCGAAGTCGTTCCACCGCTCAGCGTGCTTCAGGATGTCGTTGAAGGTGCCAGCGACGGACACCTGCCCCAGCGGGAAGGTGAAGATCTTCTGAGCGACCGCGTTCGGGTCCGAGGGCGGGGCGGGCAGGCTGATGTTCTGGCTCACCACGCGCACCCGGCGGTCCGCGTTCAGATAGCGAACTACCTTCGGTCCCAGGACATTGATCTGCTCGTTCCAGAGCTGGCGCTGCGCGGTGAACAGGTTGGACAGGTTAATCGTCGGCATCAGCCGGCGCTCGTAGACCGCCCAGTCACGCTTGGCGTCCCGAACTTCCTGCTCTGCCTTCTTCCGGTCCGCCTGCGCCGACGGCATCTGGTCCGCGATCTGCTTCTGCGCCTCGTACTTAGCGTCCGCCTCGGCCTTGCGCTCCATGAGCGGCTTGATAAGGCCGATGTAGATACCCGCGGCAGCGATGATCGAGAGGACGATCCCGATGATCATCACCTGCATGCGGTTGATTTTAGCCAGTGCTCCCATGTGTCTTTACGTCTCCCCTGTCCTTACTCGTCTCCCGCAGGCGGAGGACCATCTGCCGGCGGCGGGCCATCAAAGGGCGGGGCCGTGGCAGGCGGCGCGCCCGCGCCGGGGAAGTTGGCGCCGCCGAACCCACCCGCGCCACCCGCGGAGGAGCCAGACAGGCTGGCGGGGATCGGCGGGACCTGGAGCGACTGAATCAGCGTGGCGGTCACGGTGAAGGGGAAGCCGGGCCGAGGCGGCTGCTGGGTGAAGCCACCACTAATCTGCTGCTGCGCGCGGCGCTGCTCAGCTTGCGGATCCCAGCCTGGAGGTCCGGAGATGCTCACCGCCCTCACGTCCGGGTTCCCAAAGAAGGTGATCAGGTACCGCCCCAGGTCAGAGGCGTTGCGCACATGGCCGCTGATGGTGAGCGTGTTATTCGCTGCGGACATGGCGTTGTACTCCACCTCGTTGAGGGTGTACTGCGCCGCCCGCGTGTAGATCTTCTGGCGCCAGCCGTTGTAGAACCGGATGGCCTCGACGAGGTCAACCTTATCCTTGATTGGCTGGACCTGATTGCGAATCCGCTGGGTCTCGGCCTTGTAGGCGGTGACGGCCTGGGCCAGTCGCTCCTGCTCGTTCGCCTCCTCCTCGCGCGCCTCGACCTGAGGCTTCAGGACGGCGAACCACACGAGCGGGCCGATCAGACTCACCGCGAAGATCAGGCTGGCAAGCACAATCGCAGCCTGCGTCTTGCGGCGTTCGGCGAAGTAGGCTGGCAACAGGTTGATGCGCAGTTGCGGCATTTCGTTATCCTAAACCGAAGTTTCTGTGCCCGGTTAGACCGCCCGCGCCGGCCGGGGCTTCATTATCCCGCAGCCCGCGGGAGAAGCGCCGGCGCGCGACGGGGGCGCGGGGACGGCGGAGGCACCGGCATATCGCCGGAAAGATTGGTGCCGGAGCGGCGGAACGATGCTTGAGAGGCCCCGGGACAGCGGCCCCGCCCTCCCGTGGGCGGGGCCGCTGTCGCGCTTACTTATCCGGCCCCAGCACGGCGTCACGCGCCGCCAGACCGAGCGCCACAGCGAACGCCGGGGCGGACTGCTGCAGCACATCCGGCCCGACCTGCTTCGCCTGCATGTTGACGTTGGCGAACGGGTTGGCCACTTCGGTCGGGATACCGAGGTCGTTAGAGACAAACTGGTCCAGACCGGGCAGGCGGGCGGAGCCGCCGCACAGGATGATCTTGTCCAGGTTCTCGGCGGGATACCGCGACCGGAAGTAGTCCACCGAGCGGCGCAGTTCCATGGTGAACTCGCTCAGCACCGGCAGCAGCGCGTCGAAGATCTCCTTGCGCCGCACAGCGCGCGGATCGTCGGGAACCGCAGGTGCGGGCGTCGCCGCCAGCGGAGCATCCCCGCTGGGTATAGGCCCGAACGGATTGTCCTCCGGCGGCGTGGCAAACGGATTGTCCACAGGCGGTGGCGTGGCAAACGGATTGTCCGGCGCCGGCTGGACCGGTTGGTCGAACGGGCTGGAGGGCTGCGGCTCACCGAACGGGGACGGAATGCCCCCGCCGCCGAAGGGGTTGGTGTCGATACCGAAGCCAGCGTCCGTGGCGAAGTCGCCACCGGGTGCGCCCACGTACTCCATGAGCACTGCCGCGTTCGCCCGCTTCTCCTCCTCGGCCTGATCCATCGTCAGCCCCAGGTGGTCGGAGATAGCCCGGGTGAAGTTGTCCCCCGCAATGGGAATGGTCCGGGGGAAGCGCAGCGTCCCCTGCTTGAACACGCTGACATCCGTGTTCGCGGCGCCGATATTGACCACGACCACGTTCTTCATCTGCGAGCCGGTGCGGTCCAGGTCAATCAGGGCCCGCCCCACCGCCAGCGGCTCCACATCGATCGCCACCGGTTTCAGACCGGTCGCCTGGATGACCTGCAGGTGGTTCGCGACCATGTCGCGCTGCGCCACCGCCAGCAGGACCTCCATGTTCGGGTTGTTCGGGTCCGCGGTCACCTGCTGCGGGTCATCGATCGCCTGGAAGGACATCTCGACGTCATTGGCGGCGAAGGGGATGTGGCGCTCCACCTCCCACTTCATCGTCTCGGCCAGCTCCTTGGGCGTCATCTTCGGCACCTCGATGACGCGTACCACCACCGTGTTCGCGCCGGCGGCCGAGGAGACGACCCTGCCCCCGCGGATGCCCGCCTTCGCCAGCACCGCCTTCACGGCCGCGCCCAGTTCCTTGGGGTCGGCGATGTGGCCGCCCTGCACCAGGCCCGGCGGCGTGTTGTCGATGCCGACCGCGGTCACGGTTAGGCTGTTGCCCGCACCGCGCACTTCCACAACTTTGATGGTCTGGGTACCGATATCCAGCCCGATGAACGTACCACCGCTTGGTCTGGCCACTACGCTGTCCTTCCTCCGCCCTCAGTCGCCGCCCCTGCGGCCGGCGCTGCTGCTTCTCTTCTGCCGCCCACTGTCCTTTTCACTGCCATACCACCGATAGAGCCGGCGCAATTGTAACACCGAAGCAGAAAACGTGTCAAGCAACGGGCGCTTGGCAGCTGCGCGCCCGGTCCCTAGGGGAAAATACCGCCCCGGCGGGGAAAATTCCTCCCTGCCGGGGCGGTACCTTTCGTGATTCGACGCGTCAGGGGTTCGGGAAGCCACTGAACGACGGCGACTGGAACGACGGCGCCAGCGTCTGCCAGTAGATGTCGTACCCGCTGATCTGGATGGGCTGCCCCGAAGCATCCCGGAACTGGCCCGTGCGACCACGCGAGCTGCTCCAGAAGAGCCACACGCGTCCCGGCTGGAGAACCGGGTCCGTGGCCGCCACCGGGTACAGGTCCGGCTGCCCCGGGAACCCGAATCCGGGCGCCGCCGCCGGACGGGCCACTACACCCGCCGGCACGTTCACCGACGGCCCCTGGTTATAGAGGTCGAGCACCGGGTAGGCCTCGCCCTCGTTTACCGTGCGCGCCATCGGCACCGCGCGCCCGCTAATCCCCTCCGTCGCCGCCGTGATCTCATCGATCTGCTGCGCCCGCGTCGTGACGGTGAAGTCATTCGGCGCCGCGTTCGGCACGGCGGTCGTGGACTGCCCCGTGATCACCAGCGGCTGGCCTTCGTAGACGCCCTGGACGTACACCTTGGCGTTGGCAACGTCCACCTCGTAGGGAATCGGGTTCCCGTTGAAGGTCACCGCAATCTGCGGTGTCGAGTTGCGCTGGGCGTCGATCGGGCTCAGCTTGATCGTCTGGTCCGACGGCACGACCCGCAGCGCCTTCAGGTCCACACCCACGCGGCGCGTGGTGAAGTAGACCGTCTGCGGCTGCCCCGGCGACGAGGACCGCTGCCAGAAGATCCACTGCCGGTCGATACCCTGGCCGTTGGTGTTGTCGAAGTCCGCCGGGCGGCTCAGGATCGTCTCCTGCACCGTCCGCCCCGCGGCCACGCCCTCGTTCAGGGTGGAGAGCACCGGGCGCCGGTCCATCAAGGCCAGGGCAGCGGTGTCCGCGCCCGGCCCGGAGGCCACCCGGTACGCCAGCGGCAGGTAGGTCGCGTAGACCCGGACGTTGCCGCCCGGCGTCGGCGCACCCGGCCCGCGGAAGCGGACCTCGCCCGCCGCCGTGTCGGCGTACACGATCACCTGCTGACCGTTGTAGTTGAACCGCTGGAACAGCACCTGCGTGGCGTTGTCGTACTGCCAGTTCGCCTGCGTGGTCACCGGTGTCGTGCGATCATTGATGTAGATCACCGGCAGCAGCGTGGTCTCGTCCGCAGGCGTGGTCGGGTCGTCGTTCAGGCTGCGCAGCCACCCGATGTGGCGCGAGCGGTAGACCGACTCGCGGCCCGGCGCAACCAGCTCCTCCTGCTCCTGCAGCGCCAGATCCACCGGGATCAGGCGGGCATTCGCACCGCTACCGGCAATTCGGTAGCGCGACATGAAGATGTCGGCGTTCTGGTTGGCGCGGGAAACGCCCGTGTAGTAGACGTCCACCACATAGTCCGTCCGCCCACCGCCCGCAGGCTCCGTCTGCGACAGGCCGAGCGGCATGTACCGCACCACCGCCGACGGCTCCTGGGCCACGGAGAGCGCCGCAGGCAGGCTCAGCGCCCGCTCGCGCACCGCCGGGCCACCGACTGCGCCCGTACCCGACGCGCCCTGCGCGGCGTAGTAGAGCGTGGTCTTGCCGGCCGGGCCGCCGAACCAGAACACCAGGGCCGTGCCGTTGGGCACGAACGCGGCGCGCGGGCCGTAGCGGCGGACCGTCGGGTCCGTCGATGCCGGCGGCAGCAGCGCCTGGGGTCCTGTGGGCGCCCCGGTCGCCGGGTCGAGCGGCGACCAGTAGATCTGGTTCACCGGCTCGCCACCGCCCACCGGCAGCGTCCGCACCCAGTACAGGGTTGCTGCCGCGTTGGCGGGCGTCCCCGGGCTCTGCAGCAGCGGGTCGTACAGCACGAACGGCGACCGGTTGGACTCGCTCGGTACCGCTCCCGGCACGGTGATCGGCGCGGGCGGCGAGAACCACCGCGCGGCCGAGCCGCTCAGGGTGGCGCCGCTGACCGGCGCGCCCGGCTGATTGGCGACCCACGTTCCCTGCACCGCGTTCCAGGTCAGGTTCGACTGGAACAGGCCCATCGGCGCGGAGGAGCTGGAAGGCCCACCGCGCAGCCCCGGAGTCTCCTGCGTGCTGCTGAAGTAGACGTGCAGGTTACCCGTGGCGACCGACCGGAAGGCCGCCGGGGTCAGCGACGAGAACGGCCGCTGGCTGGTCGCGTTGAAGAGCGGGAACGGGTCGATGCCCGTCAGGGTGCCCGTGACAATGCTCGGCGGCAGTACGCCACCCGCATCCAGCGCCTGGTCGGCCGCCTGGCCGGTCAGCCCCGCCTCCAGTACCGTTACCTGCATCTCGATGTTCGGCGATGCCGGCAGCGAATCCGCCTGCGTCACGTTCGGCGCGGTCTCGATCAGCCGCGGGCGCAGGATGCCCTCGCCCAGTGCGGGCAGGATCGGGTTCGCCCCCGGATGGACCAGGTTCTGGCCCGAGTACATCGGACCGGCCGGGGTCAGCACGATCGAGGAGCCGCCCGTGTTGATCGGCCGCGTGCGGTACGCAGTCACCGTGTCGTGATCTTCGAAGATCTGGAACGGCGCGTTGAAGAGCGTGGTCCCGCCCTGGCCGATCCGGCTCTTGTACACGCCGGACGGCGTGCCCAGCGGCACCGCGACGCCAATCCGGGTCGGCGTGGGCACCAGCGGCAGCGCCGCGTTGGCCCCGACGCCCGGAAGCTGCGTGGACGGGATGTCCGGAATCGACAGGACCGTACCGCCCTGCTGCCCCACCCGCGGCTTGTGCAGCGTATGCCGCCCGCCGAGGTTCTGGTAGAACGCCTGGTAGCGCGTCGGGCCGCCCGCGGAGACCGGGATGTTGAACAGCGGGCTTGCGGCCGTGAGCGCGCTCCAGCTCGCATCGAAGAACCGGTCGAGCGAGGTGACCACCTGCGGCATCAGGCCCGGAGCGTTGTAGCCCGTCGGGTCCGCGCTCGTCGCCATGATGCCGAAGCGCGGATCCACCGTCTCCGAGACCATGGCGTAGTAGTTGTACTGACTGCCGTCCGTATTCGGCGAGATCTTCTGCGAGGCGCGCAGGTTCCACAGGTTCACGTTGCTCTTGCTGACCACCGTGAACGTCTTGAAGAACTGCTCGTATCCGTTTGCCCCGCCCGCCAGGGTCGGCAGCGGCGGCGGCAGGAACCCGAACTGCGGCAGCGGCGCGGGCACATTCTGGTAGCCCAGGAGCCCGTTCTGGATGCCGAAGCCGTGCGCCACCCCCTTCAGATCGATGGGGTTATCACCAGCCTGCTCCAGCTCGATGTTGACGGGCACGCCCATCCACAGCTCGAACTGGCGGTAGGCCTCGTTCGCGTCCCAGACGCCGTTGTTGTTGGAGTCCACGTACACCCGCATCTGCGAGGTGTAGCCGTACGGGGTCACCACCGCCTGGTTGGTGTAGGTGTTCCCCGCCATCTGCACCAGCTGGCGCGGGTTGGCGCTGGTGTCGCGCGGCACCTGGACCGGACCGGAGGCCACGTTGTCCAGCGGGTTCTCCCCCGCGCTCGGCTGCACGTAGGTGGACGTCAGGCTATGCATCGCCACCAGGTTGGCCGGCTGGAACGCGGGTACCGCGATGTTGATCGCCACGCCATACTCCCGCAGCGCGGGCAGGCTGGCGTCCGCCAGCGGCTCCAGGACATCGGCGATGCCGTTGCCGTTGTTGTCCGCGTTAACGGTCGTGTTCTGGCGCGAGCCGGTGGTGCTGACGGCCGCCTGCAGGCTGCCGGGACCGCGCACCAGGTCGCCACCCGGGCCGATGGCGCGAATCACGCCGTCGCCACCCGGGGCGTTCGGCCGGGCCGAGATGTCCGGGTAGTCCAGGCTCGGGTTGCCCGCGGCGCCCATGACGCCCGCCAGGTTCGCCGCCCGGCGGTTCGCCTTCCAGGGCAGCGCGTCGAGTACCGGCTGCTCCCATGGCAGGTAGTTGATGATGCCGTCCGGTCGCATCGCATACGTGCCACCGATGGCCGGCGTGTAGCGCGGGTTATCACCACCCGGGCCGGTGCCGTTGTCGGTCGGGTCCTGGTTCGGGCGCTGGCCCGGCCAGGTCCGCCAGATCAGGTCACCCTCCACCTGGATGCGCACCTGCGGCAGCACGTTCAGCAGCGACCGGTTCACGATGCGCAGGTTGCGCCGGTTGGACGCCAGGTCCGTAGAGCTGGTCGTGCCGTCGCTGACGTAGGCCGCGCCCGCCGCTACCGGGAAGTAGTAGTTCGGGTCGTTGCCGCCGTCCGTGCTCTGCGTGCGCTGCAGGTACCGGAAGTTACGCCCGGTGATGCCACCACCGCCATCCCGGGTGAACGGGTCGTAGATGTAGCGCGTAACGGTGTTACCGTTGGTGAGCGCCTGGCTGTACTCCGAGACCGTGCGGTCGGGGTCCTGAGTGCCCGCGACAGCACCGTCCTGAACCACATTCGCCTTGACGGTGCCGGGCACCGTCCCGTCATCCGCGCGGAACGGCCCGATGGCGTTCACCGTCGTCGCCCCCGGAGGCGGCGCCGGGTTCGCCGGGGAGCCGTCGTTCGTGCTGGAGACGAACGCCTGGAGCGCCAGCGGGTTCGCGATCGTGAAGACCGGAATCAGGTTCCCGGCGATCTGCTGGTCGTTCGCACCGCCCTGAATCTGCGCGGTGGTCGCGGCCCGCCCGTTCACCTGGCGGATAATCCGCCGGTACGGGTTCGCCGAGATGCGCACCTCCAGCAGGCCGCCGGGCGTGCTGTTCGCGCCGCCGTTCAGCTCCAGCGTCATAAAGGCCAGCGACAGCGGCGTGTTGTCGATATTGATTGCGTCTGCCGCGGGGTTCACGTACGGCGCATTGGCAAACGGGTTGTTAGCCGGGTTGCCGTCGTCCAGCGGCGTGAACGGCGGGAAGACGATCGGGTAGGTATACCCGCCCTGGTTCGCCGTGTCGTTCGGGTAGATCGCGACGTTGTTCGTCGCGCCAATCCGCGCCAGGCGCACCTGCCGCTGGGTGACCATCGTACCGTTCGTCCGGTTCACGACCGAGATCTGGACCGTGTCCGGGTAGGACGGCGGAATGTCACCCGCCGCAATATCGGTGAAATTGCCGTCGCCGTTGGCGTCATAACCGGGCCGGTACGGCAGATCGTACGCCACGATGGTGACGCGCTCACCCCACTCGAAGAAGGGCCGGCTGCCGTTCGGGCCGAAGAGCAGCGACTGGCTGCGGTCCGGGCGAACCGGGTTCCCCGCGTTGGCCGCGGTCTGCAGCGTGTTCGCATACGCCTCGGGGAAGATATCGACCTTGGGCGCCCCCTCTTCCGCACCGGAACCGATGTTTACGTCGATACCACCGGACAGACCGCTGCCGCGGCCCGCCAGCACCGGCGTGTAGGCGTAGAAGATACCGTCGCTGCCGCCCGCAAACACCCAGATGGCGTCCGTGCCGGCCGGGTTGATGTCGTTCACCGGCACCAGGTTATTGGTGGCGTCCAGCGCCTGGGTCGGCACCGGGTCCGCCAGCCCCACCCCGCGACCGCCCAGGTCCAGGCGATCCGCCAGGGGCAGGGCCGCGCCGACCTGGCTGTAGCCGGGCAGGCTCACGATCCCGTCATCGTTGGTGTTGACGGAGGGGCTGCCGGGTTGGGCAGCATGACGCTTGTCGTAGAACAGGCCGGACAGGTCCAGCGGGAAGCCCGTGCGCCCGGTATGGGCGTCCGCCGGGGTAGCCGGCACGCCGTCAGGCGTGGTCGGGTCACCGTCGGGGTCGGGGTTGCCCGCCGTACCCGGCGAGAGCGGTCGCGGCCGGAAGTGCGGACGCGGATCCATCGTGCCATCCGGCGCCGGATCCTCATCCACCGGCTCGTTCGGCGGGTACTGGGCGTACCCGAACCGCACGCTGGACGGATCAGCCGCATCCTTCTGGACGGGGTTCCGATAGTTCGGGTCCATCGCCGCGAAGTATGCGTTGGTGATGACCGCCGGCCCCACCCCCGGCCCACCGGGGCCGAGGATAGACATGAGCAGCGTCATGCGGTAGTTGAACCGCAGTTCGTCCGTGGTAAGCGCCCAGCCGAGCGCCGCCGTGTCATCCGCCGGCGTGGTCGGGTCGTCCGCCTCCCCTTCAATATTCGTGCTGACCTGGTGCAGGAAGCCACCCGCGGTCGTCACGAACAGCGTTGGGTACTGGTAGGCCCGGTTCGTGTCCGGTTCGATGTTCGGCTCGTTAACCGGCGGCGTACCGGTGAGCGTCGGGAACGCCCCGACAGTCGTCGCGATCGGGTCGTCGATGTCCTGGTTTACCAGGCGGCCGGTCGGATCGAACGACGGCACCGAGGCCACCGCCCCGCCCGGCAGCGTGATCAGGGTGAGCAGATCCAGAAGCGGGCTCGCCAGAATCGGCGCGTCGTTCGTGGGCAGCGTCGGCACGGTCGGCACCATGTCCAGAGTGACGCCCGAGTTGCGGTTCTGCAGCGGGCCGCCGCTCACCACCATGCCGCCGTCCACGGATGACGTGTCACCCTTGAGCGGCAGGGTGCGCGCCAGGATGCGCCGGTCTTCCAGCCCAGCCGCCGCAACCGCCGGGTTCGCCGGGGTCAGTCGGTCTGCCACGGCCTCCGGGCCGGGGATGTAGCCAGCCGGAAGCACGGCGGGCAGCACCGCCACCGCACGGTTCCCCGCCTCGTCGGCGCGCCAACGCAGGAAGACGCCGGTCGCCGGGTCGATATCCACCGCAAAGAGGCGCCCTGCGCTGCCCCCCGCAAAGACGGTCGGCAGCAGGCGCCGCGTCGGCGCGAGCAAGCCGTTCGCGTCGGTGGGGTCGTCGTCCGGCGAGTTGCGCTGCGGCACGTTCGCCACCGCCTCGTTGCCCGTGGCCGGGTCGAGCCGCTTGTACTCGAAGCGGTAGGTCCAGACCGGCGCGGCCTTACCGAAGGTGTAGTTGGTCGGCGAGAAGCGGTCCAGCGGGTGCGACGCAACCACGGTGGACGTACCGTTTGTGATCTGCGTCGGGTTGGTGGTGAAGTCACGCCGGTCGCCGGCCTGGTCGAGCAGGTACAGCTTACCGGAGATCTCCGGGTCGTTGCCGTTGGGATCGTTCGCCGCCACCACCACATAGCGCCGCATCTGCGGCGCGGCCGGACCCGACGGTCCGTCCGGGTCGTACGGGAAGTCCATCAGCACCGGCGCACCATAGATCGGCGCCAGCACGGTCG
>Ga0065721_10049535_pt1 | contig 32058 bp, 28 predicted proteins | sample Mesricmetagenome_FD_59108 | JGI IMG/M metagenome (GOLD analysis project Ga0065721, IMG submission 59108) | Mesophilic microbial community from rice straw/compost enrichment Sample: eDNA_1 v2 (version 2) | ecosystem: Engineered > Solid waste > Grass > Composting > Bioreactor | place: USA: Davis...
GTCCGGCGCTGGATTGGGATTACCTGATCAATACTGCGCGCAAGCTGCGCGCCGAAAAACCGGAGCGCCCGGCTACGTGGTTGCGGGAACGCTGAGCGCGGCGATTACGCCTGAGCCATGGCGTTTCCGGCAATCCAGCCCGTGGTCCACGCGGCCTGGAAATTGAATCCGCCGGTGATGCCGTCAATGTCCAGCAGCTCACCCGCGAAGTAAAGGCCGGGGCAAATCCGGCTTTCCATCGTTTTGAAATTCACCTCGCTGAGTTTCACGCCGCCACAGGTCACAAACTCGTCTTTGTTCAAACTCTTGCCGCTGACGGCGAATTCCGTGCGCGTCAGTTGTTGAACGAGTTGCTGTTGTTGCGTGCGCGTCAGCGCTGCCCAACGCGTGTCGCGCGGTAATCCCGCCGCCTGCACCAGCGCTTCCCACAAACGCGCGGTCAGCGGTGCGAGTGGAGCATTCACAATCAGTTTTGCTCCCTGCGATTGCCGACGCGACTGAAATTCTTTCGTCAGCGCATCGGAACGGAATTGCGGCAGCCAATTCACTCGCAACGGAAATTTGTAATCGCGCGCGTGCAATTGCCTCGCGCCCCACGCGGACAATCGCAACACCGCCGGACCGCTCAAGCCCCAATGCGTAATCAGCACCGGGCCGCGTTCTCGCAAATCAGTTTCCGGAACGCTGACTTCCGCTTGCTCCACGGAAACTCCGGCCAGCGCAGTCAACCAGGGCAGGGCGATGTGAACTGTGAACAACGAAGGCACAGGTGATTCGAGTGTGTGCCCCAACGCAGTCACCAATTGCCCCGCCGCCGCGGCGCGACAACCGCCCGTAGCGAGAAGTAAACGATTGCAGGAAATTTTTTCGCCGGCAGACAACAACAGTTCAAAACCGGATTCGGTTCGTTGGATTGAATCCACGCTGCATTCGGTTCGCACCGTCACTCCAGCTTCACGCGCAGCGCGTAGCAGACATTCCACAATCGTCTCTGATGAATCTGTGATGGGGAACATTCGGCCATCGGCTTCGGTCTTTAGTTCCACGCCGCGCGATTCAAACCACGCCACCGTGTCGCGCGCCTGAAATCGATTGAATGGACCGATGAGCGCCTGGTCGCCGCGCGGATAACGCGTAGCAAATTCGCGCGCATCGAAACATGCGTGCGTCACGTTGCAACGTCCGCCGCCGGAGATGCGCACTTTGGAAAGCAACTGGGAACCCCGCTCCAGCAGTATCACTCGCGCGCCGGATTCCGCCGCCGTGATCGCAGCGAAAAATCCTGCCGCGCCACCGCCGACGACGATGCAATCTGAATCAAGTTTCATGTACGAGCGGAAGTCGGTGTTGGCGATTTGCGTTCGGAAATTCGAAACATCAAGCTCCCGAGAATATTCATTTTTCAAGCGCCAACAGCGCGAGCTATTCGTTGGATTTTGATGCCTGACGCTTCTCAGTTCGCCACGATGAATTCTGCGAATTCTGCTCGATGTTGCGGTGGAATGCGCGCTTTGAACTTCGCTGCTTTAGTCAGATATTTTCGTTCCAGCACTTGACCGATTTTGTGCAATCGCGCAATGAGCGCGGCTTCTTCGTGGGGAATTTTCAGTTCCACCAGTTCGCGTTCGGGCCGGATTTGAGTGCTGATTTCGCCAAGTAATTCATCAATGCCCTGACCGGTGCGCGCCGAAATAGCGACGGAATTCGGATAAAGCTCGTGCAAGCGCGTGAGCATATTACCGCCATTCAATCGATCCACTTTGTTGAAGACCATCATCGTCGGCTTATGCCCCGCGCCGAGTTCATTCAAGACAGTGTTCACGGCGGCAATCTGTTCGTCGGACTGTGGATGACTCACGTCCACGACGTGCAATAACAGATCGGCCTGCACGACTTCTTCGAGCGTGGCTTTGAAGGATTCAACGAGTCCGTGTGGCAGCTTCTTGATGAAACCCACTGTGTCGGTGAGCAAAATGTTTTGATTCGTCGGTAGCCGCAGCCGGCGCGTTGTGGGATCGAGCGTGGCGAATAAAATATCTTTCGCCAGTACGCCCGCGCCGGTGAGGCGATTCAGCAACGTGGATTTGCCCGCGTTGGTGTAACCGACGATAGACGCAAGTGGCCATTGATTGCGCAAGCGGCCGGCGCGTTGCGTCTCGCGTTGTTGTCGCACGGCATCGAGATCGCGCGTGATGCGATCAATGCGTTCATTGACTTTGCGACGGTCGGCTTCGAGCTGCGATTCACCTTCACCACCGCGCATGCCGATACCGCCTTTTTGACGCGACAAGTGTCCCCAGAACCGCGTCAGCCGCGGCAGCAAATGCTGAAGTTGCGCCAGTTCAATCTGAAGTTTGCCTTCGCGCGTGCGCGCGCGTTGCGAGAAAATGTCGAGAATCAGCGCCGTGCGATCGAGGATTTTGATCTCGAAAATTTTCTCGAGGTTGCGCGTTTGAGCGGGGGTGAGTTCATCGTCGAAAATGACGGTGTCCACGTTTTGCTCTTTGCAAAAGCGCGCGAATTCTTCGGCTTTACCTTTGCCGATGTAAGTGGCGGCATGAGCGGCTTCGACCTTTTGCGTGCCTTCACCGACGACTTCACCGCCGGCGGTCTGGGCGAGTTCGGCCAATTCGTCGAGCGACTCGCGCAACTGATGGGTGCTGCCGGATTTCAATTCGACGCCGATGAGGAAGACCCGTTCCGTCCGCGTATCTCTGGTTTGGACTAATGCTTTCAACTAATCAATTTCAGTTCGTCGCCGCAGCATAGCATGGCGCTGGGGCAGAACAAGGCGGGGAATAATCCCTTAATCCTCGTTTGTCGCCTGGCGAAATTCCTCCACTTCCTCCGGCGTGGCTGGCGCGGGCCAGACGTAGTCGAGTCGCTTCCACAAATCACTCCCGTGATAATCTTCCCGCGGGGCGAAATTTCCGCCGTCATCCAGACCATCTTCTCCAACGGAGTAAAGCGTGAAGCTGCCGTCGGTGTTGAGTCGGTATTTGAGGGGCTTGCCATCCATGTAATCCACCGGTACTGCAGAGAGAAATTCCGGGACGAGTGCATTCAGATTGTCCGGTAACTTTCCGTGTCGAAGCGAATAGCGTTTCAGCGCGATGGCGGTGATACACAGTGCGCGTTCAATTTCGGCCCGCGTCGATTTCTTAATTGTGTAAGCTAAAGTTATCACGCTATCGGGTGGAGGAAATCGCAATCGATCGTAACCATTTCGCTTGGTTGACTGGACGATCAGCGTGGTTAAATCAGATTCGATAGCCTGGAACGAGGCGTTAGTTGTAGCCGCACGACTCAGTTCGATGAGTGTTTGCATATTCTTGAGAAGTCTCCGTTCTGCTTGATGCGACCACGCGAAACGCCAGGCCCGGCAATAGATATGTCGCCGCAGACCGCTTAACAACTCTTCGCCAAAGGGTAATTGTTTGAACCGTGTCACCCATTCAGATTCAACCTCATCATCAAAGAAGATCGCGTAATCACCAAACATGAAGTCGTACGTTTTGTCATTGGAATCGCGCAACTGTTGTGCGGTTTGAAGCATATAAATGCGTTCACCTTCGAGATTGGTGGCCATTGAAGCCATAAAATATTGCGTTTCCCAGACGTGCTGAATAGCAGCCAAATCCGCATCCGCCCAGTCATCGGACTGTAATGCCTCCCAGGTGTCAGTTCTGGCAATCGCGCCCATGGCAATGCGCACCAGTTCGCTGATGACAACGCCATCTTCTGCCAACAGTCGGAGTGAATTGAGCTCAGAACTAAGATATTTCGTCGCGTCAGCGGTTCGACCATGGTGCAATGCAAATTGGCACGCACTGCCAAGCCAACGAGTCAAGTTCCTGGCGGACAAGAGATGAGAAAATTGCAAATTGGATCCTTCTGCGAGGTCCAAGCGATTGTTCAAGACCGGCTTCGTCAATGCGGTCTGGATTTCGTTCAAGGCGGGCTTATTTGTCTGCAAATCAGCCGCAAGGTCGCTCCAGTGATTGGTGAAAATTCCGGTTAATGCTTTGCCGTTGCGATAAGGATCTTTTTCTACCCAATAAGGTTCACGGAATCCGACGATGGCCCGTCCCGACTTCAGCACCTGCATGCGAGGTGGGTAGCTGTCTGGTAGAAGAATGCGATTGGTTAATCTTTCGAGAGCCGCAAAAATCGTGGGTGCGCCATTGTCTTCTTCATCAAAGACGCGAGCAAAATCCTGCGGGGAAAGTTTCTCGCCTTTGACGCGGAGTTCTTGCTTGAGTCGAGCCAAAGCAATTTGCCCGCGCCAACGTTCAATCAACAGAAATGCCGCAAGCAACGCGATAAGTCCAAGCAGAATTTTTCCGAGAAGTTTCAGCCGACGTTTGGACATGGCCTGAGGTTAGTTTTCAGCGGTGATGAGACAATTATAATTTCTAAAGGAGATTTTCCTCGGAAAGTTTATGAGAACTTTTCAACTGAATGGTTCTTAGTTGCAAACGAGCACGATCAGGAAACGCACGCAACAATTGTCCAATAGAACGGGCTGGCTTCAGTTGCGGCGCTTCGGCATTTTGCCTGCACTACACGAACGGTTCGTGGAATGAACATGCGACATTTCAATCTGCTTCTCTCTCTGGTTCTCGGTTGTTCCATGCTGATGCCCGCGCGCGCGGTCGAGAAAACTTCGCGCATTGACGCGCGGATGATGCGGCAACCGGATGTATCTGCGACGCACATAGCGTTTGTTTATGCGGGCGACATCTGGGTTGCTCCAAAAACGGGCGGGGAAGCGGTGCGGTTGAGTTCGCCGCGCGGCGAGGAATCGTTCCCGAAATTTTCGCCGGACGGCACGACTATCGCCTTCAGCGGCAATTATGACGGCAACGTGGACATTTACACGGTGCCGGTTACGGGTGGCGTGCCGCAACGCATCACGCATCACGGCGCGGCGGATCGGGTGATTGATTGGTATCCCGATGGCGAGAGCATCCTCTATGCGACGACGATGACGAGCTTCAAAGATCGGTTTAATCAACTCTATAAAGTATCGGCGACGGGCGGGTTGCCGGAAAAATTGCCGATGCCGTATGGCGAGTTTGGCGCGATTTCGCCGGATGGAAAATCAATCGTGTTTAACACCATCAGCGTCGATTTCCGCACATGGAAGCGGTATCGCGGCGGCATGAACCCGGATTTGTGGCTGATGGATCTGACCACGCTCAAGGCGCGCAACATCACCAAGTCGCCTGCGGCGGAATCCATTCCGATGTGGTTCGGAAACAAAATTTATTTCCTCTCTGATCGAGATGATTCCAAGCGACTCAACATCTGGTCGCTGGATCTGGCGAATGATCGGTTTAAGCAACTCACGTTTTTCAAAGAGTTCGACGTGCAATTTCCGAGCGTCGGTGCAGGCGAAATCATTTTCGCCAACGCGGGTCGCTTATATTTGCTCGATTTGAAAACGGAGAAGATGCGTGAAGTGGAAATTTCCGTGACGACGGATCGCTCCACGTTGAAGCCGCGATTGGAAAATGTGTCGAGTCTGATTCAATGGGCGACGATTTCTCCGACCGGCAAACGCGCGTTGTTCTCCGCACGCGGCGAAGTGTTTTCGGTGCCGGCGGAGCATGGCGTGGTGCGCAATCTGACGCGCAGTTCCGGCGTGGCGGAACGTTATCCTGCGTGGTCGCCGGATGGAAAACTGATTGCGTATTGGAGCGATCGCACGGGTGAATATGAATTGACCGTGCGTGATGCGGAGCGCAATCCCGAAGGGCCGGGAGAAGAACGCACGCTTACAGCGCTCGGACCGGGTTTCCGTTATTCGCCGCAGTGGTCGCCGGACTCGAAGAAGATCGTGTGGATTGATCAGGCGATGAAGATCTGGGTTTACGATTTTGAGACGAAGACGAATCGTTTCATTGAGCAACAGAAATGGATGTATCACGGCGCGCTGCAACGTTTCCGCGTGAGTTGGTCTGCTGACAGTCGCTGGATGGCGTATGCCGGAGAACTGGATACGCGGAACACGGCGATTGTGCTTTATGATTTCGAGAACAATACGCGCCATCAGGTGACGAGCGGTTTTTACAATGACGATTTGCCGGTGTTCGATCCGGACGGTAAATATCTCTATTTCCGCACGGGCCGCAGCTTCAGCCCGATTTACAGCGATCTCGATAACTCCTGGATTTACGCGAACACGATGCGGCTCGCGGCAGTGCCGTTGCGTCGCGATGTGCCGTCGCCGCTCGCGCCGCGAAATGACGACGAACCGGAGTCCAGGAAAGACAAAGACGCGGAGAAAAAGGATTCCGAGAAAAAAGAAGACGATAAGAAAAACGACGAAAAGAAGTCCGACGAGAAAAAAGACGAGAACGGCAACGAAGAAAAGAAAGCCGAGAAAACCAACGGCGAATCCGAATCGAAGAACGACGCCAAGGTCGCCGAGAAGAAAGACGAGAAGAAGAAAGATTCCAAGACCAAGGCGGTTGAAATTGATCTGGAAGGATTCGAAGAGCGCGCGGTTTTGTTGCCGACGAAGGCCGGTCGTTACGACGACCTCATCGCGGTCTCTGGCAAATTGCTGTATCGCTGGTTGCCGCGCACCGGAGCGGATGGTGGCAGCAGCCCGGTGGAGTTTTACGATCTGGAAAAGCGCGAGACGAAACGCGTGGTGGACGACGCGGATGACATCGAGTTGTCTGCCGATCGCAAGAAGTTGCTGGCGCGCAAGGATCGCAGTTACAGCATCATTGAGCCGAAAGAAAATCAGAAGCTCGACAAGCGGCTCGCGACAACTGGATTTGAAGCGATGATTGATCCGGTTGCTGAGTGGAAACAGATCTTCACTGACGCGTGGCGGTTGGAGCGCGATGTGTTTTACGATCCGAATCTACACGGCGTGGATTGGAAATTGATGCGCGAGCGTTACGGCAAATTGCTCGAAGAAGCCGTGACGCGTTGGGATGTGAATTTCGTCATCGGCGAATTGATTGGCGAACTCAATGCCTCGCATACGTATCGCAGCGGCGGCGATGTAGAAAGTGCCACGCATCGCAATGTCGGCTATCTCGGTTGTGATTTTGTGCTGACGAACGGCGCGTATCGCATTGCGAAAATTATTACCGCTGCGCCGTGGGATACCGAAGTGCGGTCGCCGCTTGCGCAACCGGGCCTGACGAATATCAGCGAAGGCGATTATCTGCTCGCAGTGAACGGCGAGCCGTTGGATACGAATCTCGATCCGTGGGCCGCATTCCAGGGACTGGCCGATAAGCCGGTGTTTCTCACCGTGAACAGCGAACCGATATTCCAGGGCGCGCGTGAAGTTCTCGTGCAAACCATCGGCAGCGAAGCGCGCTTGCGAAATCTCGCGTGGATCAATGAGAACCGGTTGCGCGTGGAAAAAGCGAGCGACGGAAAGATCGGATACATCTACGTGCCGGACACGGGTCAGAATGGACAGAACGAACTCGTGCGCCAGTTCCGCGGACAATTCACGAAGGCGGGATTGATCATTGATGAACGCTTCAACAGCGGCGGGCAGATTCCGGATCGCTTTGTGGAATTGCTGGATCGTCCGTTGCGGAATTATTGGGGCGTGCGTGATGGCAGCGATTGGCCGTGGCCGGCAGTGGCGCATTTCGGTCCGAAAGCGATGTTGATCAACGGCTGGAGCGGTTCGGGCGGTGATTGTTTCCCACATTACTTCAAGCAGTCGAAACTCGGTCCGCTGATTGGTCAACGCACTTGGGGCGGTTTGATTGGCATGACCGGTTCGCCGCCACTCGTGGACGGCGGTAGCGTGACGGTGCCGACGTTTGGCATTTACGATGAGTCCGGCTGGATTATCGAAAGTTACGGAGTGGATCCGGACATTGAAGTGGTGGATGACCCCGGCGAAATGGCGCGTGGCGGTGATCCGCAACTGGAGCGAGCCATCTTTGAAGTAATGCGTTCCATCCGGCAGAATCCGCCTTCGAGCATCAAGAAACCGCAATATCCGAACCGGGCGAATTAAAAAACGAGCGCGGCTGTGCAAACGCACCAACCGCAACGGCGTGAATTTTGTCGCGTTAGAAATCCTTTACAGGTTTCTGCTGAGAGGTACTGCGGCTGGTCTTTCAGACACAGCCGCGCTCCGTAGCCTCAAGGACACGTCAACGTGGGTGGGAAATCAGATCCCAACGCAGCCAGATCGCCGTCTGGCTTCAACTCAATCCACTGCGCGTTGGCGTGTCTGCGAAACCAGGTCAGTTGGCGCTTGGCGAATTGGCGGGTTTTGATTTTCACCAACTCAATGGTTTCCGGTAACGCACGTTCGCCGCACAGGTGTTCCACCACCTGACGATAGCCGATGGCTTGCATGGCGGTTTTGTTTTGTTCCAAACCACGCTGGAGCAGTTGGCGAGTTTCTTCGAGTAAACCAGCAGCGAACATTTCATCCACACGCGTATTGATGCGCGCGTGAAGATCAGCAGTGGGGCGGGAAAGACAGAAGAAGCGAGGCGACACGGAAACCAAATCCCTCGCCCCGCTCAAGCGGGGAGAGGGTTGGGGTGAGGGGGTTTGAGCCGCAACAGCACGGGTTTCAGCCGAAAACAAAAGCGCCTCCTCTCCGTGACCCTCTCCTCCCTTGGGGAAGGAGAGGGGAGATGCGGCCTCGCCCCACCGGGCGCGTTGGGCGGAGAACGGTTTGCCGGTCAGGCGAATGACTTCGAGCGCGCGGATGACGCGACGTGGGTTGTGCCGATCGATTTTTTCAAACGTCGTCGGGTCGCGTTGTTCAAGTTCGCGGAGCAGGTCGGGCAGGGGAGTCGCTTCAAGTTCGGCGCGCAATTTTTCATCGGCAGGCGGCGCTTCGCCGAGTCCTTCCAGATAAGCTTTGAAATACAATCCCGTGCCCCCGCAAAAAATCGGAATGCGACCGCGTGATTGAATTTCTTTAACCGCTTGCTGCGCGAAGCTGACGAACTTTGCGGCATCAAACGTTTCGGTGAGGTCCGCAACGTCAATCAGGTGATGACGCACCCGGGCGCGTTCGGCGGCGGTAGGTTTGGCGGTGCCGATGTCGAGCCCGCGATAAACCTGCATGGAATCCACGGAAATAATTTCGCCGCCGAGTTTTTCCGCGAGAGCGAGGGCGAGGGCGGATTTGCCGACTGCGGTCGGGCCGGCGATGAAGACCGGTTGCAAATCGCGCGTTGCTGTTTGCACGTTATCCATCGCGCAATCAGGAGGCGGACCGGGTTCGCGGCGCGAGTACGCGATACAAAGCAATTCCCGCAATCAGAATTCCAATGCTCAACAGATGCGCCGGCGTGAAACCGTTGTGCAGATGACCGTCGGAATAGTCGCCACGGAAAAATTCCACGGTCGAACGCGTGACGGCGTAGCACATCAGATACAGAGCGAAGATTTGGCCGTTGAATTTGCGACGATGGCGGAAGATCCACGCGAGGCCGAGGTAAAGCGTGAGGTTGAGGAACGCGTCATAAAGTTGCGTGGGATGAACGGGAGCGCCACCGGTGAAATGATCGCTCGGGAAACGGACGGCCCATGGAAGTTCGCACGCGCGCCCGTAGCAGCAGCCGTTCATGAAACAGCCGAGGCGACCGAACATCGAGCCGAGTGCAATAGACGGTGCCATGATGTCGGCGATTTTCCAGAGCGAAACTTTTTTAAGGCGCGCAAAAATAATGGTCGCCAACGACGCGCCGATGAGGCCGCCGTAGAAAACGAGACCGCCGCGTTGAATCATAAAAATTTCCCACCACGGTTTGCCGGCGAATTCATCTTTCCAGTAGCTGATGACGAACAGAATTCGCGCGCCGACGATTCCGCCGACGAGTAGCCACGGGATGACGAGATCGGCGATGAGGTTGCCGGAAATGCCGACATGAGGTGCGCGGCGCGTGGCCGTCCACATGCCGGCGAGAAACGCCAAAGCGATGCAGATGCCGAACCAATGAACGGTGATCGGGCCGAGTTGAAAAGCAATCGGTTGCACTGGTGCGCAAGCTAGCGGGAAATGGCGAAGTTGAAAAATTGATTCTGAGTCAACACGCCGCGGCGAGTTACTTTCGGTTCAACCGTTGGCGGAGGGCTTTGAGCCGTTGTTCCCAATCGAGCCAATCCAGTTCCCAATCCGGGCCGGTGAGATTGGTTTGCGCGTGAGGCCAGAGTTTTTCGAGCGCCGCAAGTTCGCTTTGAAACAGTTTGGTGTCCTTCCATTCCAGTGCGGCTTCGGCGAGGTTCAGGCGATTTTCCGGATAGTCGCTGGCGAGATTGGAGGCGCGTTGAAGGTGTTTGCGCGCGAGTTTTTTGTCGCCGACACTCAGCGGCCAGCCGGGCGCGTTTTGATAAAGCAGACCGAGATTGCGGTCCGGCCCCGCGAAGGAGAATTTCTCATCAATCTGTCGGGCGCGTTCGAAACTTCGTTCCACTTCCTTGACCATGTTGAAGGCGCTCAGATTGCGTTTGAGATCGGCGATGCGACCGATGTTCATGCCGAGATAATAATTGGCGGGAGCGGATTGAGCGTCGAGCGCGAGGCTGTGCCGACAGGCGGTGACGCCTTCACGGAAAACTTTTTCTTTGGCCGCGGGCGTTTTCAAAAGATTGCCCCAGGCGAAACAGGCGCGGCCAAGTTGCCAGGCAGCGATGTGGTTAGTCGGTTCTGCTGCAAAACGTTCGCGAGCGGTGATGAGTTGTTGCTGAAGATGCGCGACGATGTTCGTGGGCACGGAACTGATGACCTCGTCCGATTGCGCGCTGAGCCGTGCTCCGGAACAAAGGAGCAATGCCAGTGTTAGTCCAGCGATATGACAAATCCTGCTCCGCATCTTAAAAATATCTTTCTCCCGACCGTCGCGTGGGTCTATAGTCTCGCTCCAGTGACGACAAAGCGGAAGTTAGTCCAATGGGCGGGAGCTGCAACTCTGGTGCTGGCCACTGCGGGTTGCGGTGGCGTTCGGGCCTCGCGGAGTGTCTCACCGCTGGATTTTATTCTCCCGGGTTTGATTCAAAATCCGCCGGCCCCGACCACTCCCTCCGCTCCGGTAACCAACACAATCCAACTCGTCGCTCAAGTCCGCCAATAGACTATGCGATTCCCCTTCGCGTTGTCGGCGAAAATCGCCGGCCATATCATTAAACATAAGGTCAAGCGCACGCCGAAGTTTGCGATGGTGCTGCAACTTGAACCGCTGCACACCTGCAATCTGACGTGTACCGGCTGCGGTCGTATTCGCGAATATTCCACGTCGCTCAAAGACATGGTGCCGCTGGAAAAATGTCTGCAAGCGGCCGCGGAATGCGATGCACCGATGGTCAGCATTTGCGGTGGTGAACCGCTGATTTATCCGAAGATCGAAGAACTGGTCGCCGGGCTGCGCGAACAGGGCCGCATCATTTACATCTGCACGAACGGCGTGTTCATGCGGAAAAAAATGCGCGAATACTTTGCCGCCGTCTATGACGCCACGGACCCATCACATGAAGCCAGGTTGAAACGGTTGATTGCCGAAAAGCTGGTCAGCGAAAAAGAAGCTGACGCGATTCGCAATGCCGATGCTGCGGCGAAGCACAAGGTCGTCATTCGTCCAAGCCAATGGATGTATTGGAACGTGCACGTGGACGGATTGGAATTTACGCACGACCTGATTGTCGAACGCGAAGGTGTTTTCAAAGAATGCGTCGCCGCGATCAAGATGGCGAAGATTCTCGGCTATCAGACCGCGACGAACACGACGGTTTACAAAGAAACCGACGTGCAGGAACTGGAAGACATGTTCAAGTTCCTCAGTTCGCTGGAAGTGGACGGTCACACGATTTCGCCCGGGTACGATTATGACGCGGCGAAGAAGGACATGGTGACGCGTCTCGGCAAAGATCCGCAGGAGTTTTTCCTCACGCGCGAGATGACGCGGAAAAAATTCGCGAAGATCGAGGAGTGGGGAAATCTGTTCACGATTTTTGGCACGCCGGTGTATCAGGAATTTCTCGCGGGCAAACGTGAGTTGACCTGCACTGCGTGGGCGATTCCGACCTACAACATCAAGGGTTGGAAAGCGCCGTGTTACCTGATGACCGATGGGCATTACGAGCGTTACGCCGAAATGCTGGAGAAGGTGAAATGGGAGAACTACGGCGTGGTGGACGGCAAAGCGCGCGATCCGCGATGCGAAAACTGCATGGTGCATTGCGGCTACGATCCCAGCGGCGCGCTTGGCACGAATTATCAGAGCGGCGATAACTGGAAAAATTTCAAATACAACTTCTGGCCACGCCCGAAACCGTTTCCCGCGAGTGAAGAACTCGTCAAACGCGCTTTCAATGGCGTGAGCATCGGCAAAGGTCATCTCGCCGAAGCGAAAGCGGCTATTAATTCTCCGCGTGCGGCGATGAACGGCGCTCAGTCGGTTTTCCAACGTCGCGAAGAAAATCACGCTGCTGGAAACGGTTCATGCAGTTCCGGAAACGGTGGCGAGCCCGCCGCCGTTGCGACGGGAAAATCTGCGACTACTGAAAGTTGATTGTAGCTCGCTGAGGCATCGCGCCCCATGTGGTCAAAAGTTTTGTCGGGAAAAGATCGCTGCGTTGAATCTGTATGACGACGAAGCATCGGGTCTTTGCGATCAATTTTGCCAAGGTTTATCCGCTCTACATTGCCAAGGCTGAGAGGAAGGGGCGCACGAAAGCAGAGGTCGATACCATCATCAGGTGGCTGACGGGTTACACACCGCGGCAATTGGAAAAACAACTGGCAAAGCAGACGGATTTGGAAACTTTCTTCAAGGAAGCGCCTGAGTTGAATCCCGCGCGAGCGTTAATCAAAGGAACGGTTTGCGGTGTTTGCGTAGAAGACATCGAAGACCCGACAATGCGGGAAATTCGCTATCTCGATAAGTTGATTGATGAGCTGGCGAAAGGGAAACCGATGGAAAAGATTTTGCGGTCGTAGAATCACTTCTGCGGATGCTTCCACAACATCCCGGCCTTCAACCATTCGCTCATCAGGCTGCGAAACGCGGCGGCGGGCGGCGATTCCACTTCATCTGACCAGACCATGACCAGCTCAACCGAACGCGCGGGACTGAGCGGGCGGAAGACGACGGGTTGACCGTTGCCGAGCGAGCTGACGCTGTCCGGGATGACTCCGCAACCGGCGCCGGCTTCCACGTAACTCAACACGGTGCTGATGAGGCTGGGAGTGTGTGCGAGCTTCGGAGTGAACTTCGCTTCGCGACACGCATCGAGAATGGCATCGTGCAGACCCACACCTTCACGTCGTGCGAGAATAATCAAAGGTTCGTTTGCGAGGGCACGCCAGCGAACAGTTTTGTTCTTTGCCAGTGCGTGGTCTTGCGGCAACGCTACGCAGAGGCGTTCATGACGCAGCAAAGCGGTTTTTAAACCGAGCGCCGGACTCGCGAGTACGGGTCGGGTCAAACCAATATGAAGCCGACCGCGTACGACCATTTCCCAGACGCGTTCGGGAGTGCGTTCTTCGAGGTTCAATGACACGCGAGGATGACGACGGCGGAATTCCTGTAGAATGCGCCCGAGAAAATCCTGGGTGGGCGGTCCGATGAATCCGAGACGCAGTTCGCCTTCTTCGCCGGCGGCGGTGCGTTGGACTTTTCGTAACGCTTCGTCGAGACGCTGCAGGAGCAAACCGATTTCATTCAACAGGACGCGACCGGCCGCGGTGAGAGCGACGGAGCGGCGATTGCGATCCAGCAACGTCACGCCGAGTTCGGATTCCAATTCCATGACGGCACGGCTCAGCGCGGGTTGCGCGATGTGCAAGCGTCGCGCGGCTTTCGAAAAACTCAATTCTTCGGCGACCGCCTGGAAGTAGCGCAGGTGACGGAAATCCATGCGGATGATGTTAATGCCGGCGCGGCATAACTCCTATAACTAAAAAAGATTTCTGTTGTCAGGCCAGTCTCTCCAAGATACGCCGGTTGAAATTTGGAAAGTCCATTTTAATTACGTCGGTGCTGTGGCTGGTGATTATCACTTTGCTGCATGGCGCGCTGAATTTGAAGTGGTTCACGCCTAAGGCGGCGGGTGCGACGGAAAAGTTTCGCATCGGTTTTCTGCCGGTGACGTGTCATCTCACGTGTCCGGTCACGGACTTCATCACGAAGCAGAAGGACGGGGTAGGGATTTTTGAACCGGTGCGCTTTAACGGTTGGCCGGAATTGAAGGAAGCGTATTTGTCCGGTTACACACCGGCGACATTTATTCTCGCGCCGATGGCGATCGCACTGCGGGAACAAGGCGTGCCGCTCAAAATTGTGTACCTCGGACATCGCGACGGAACAGCGGTGATGGTGCATAAGGATTCAGGGATTTATCGAATGGAAGACCTGCGTGGGAAACGCATCGCGGTGCCGAATAGATATTCGAATCAGCGGTTATTGATCTTCCGAGCGCTGCGGCAGGCAGGCATGACAATCAAAGATATTGAGATGATTGAAATGCCGCCGCCGGACATGCCAGCGGCGTTGTATGCGAAAGCGGTGGACGCGATTTCGAGCGGCGAACCGTTCATGGGGCAAACAGAGTTGGATGGTTACGGTCGCGTGTTGTGGCTGACGAAAGATGTGTGGCCGAACTTTATTTCGTGCGTGCTCGCGGTGCATGAAGACATGATTAAGAATCATCGCGAGCAAGTGCAGGCGCTCGTGGATGGTATTGCAAAGAGTGGTAAATGGCTGGATGTGGATATGACCAATCGCATGGATGCCGCGCAGTTTGTGTCGAAGAATTATTACAATCAGGACCCGCGCTTGTTGGAATTTGTGCTGAGCAAACCGCCGGATCGCGTGAAGTACACGAACCTGTCGTTGCGGCGAAAAGATTTTGAAGAGATTGAAGATCTCGGACGCGAAGCGGGAATTCTGGAAGGTAAGGCGCATTTTGAAGATTACACCGATGTATCCTTTGTGCCGGACGATTCGGTGGTGCAACCGCATGTCTGGGAGGGACTGAAGAAACCATGAGCGGCAGCAGTGGTAATGGCAAAGGAGCGGCGGTTCGAGTTCGCGTGGAGCGTGGCAAATTATTTTTGCCGATTGGAACAATCATTCTGTTTCTACTCGCATGGGATGTTGCGGTGCGGATTTCTGGAAGTGATTTGTTCCCGACGCCAATTCAAGTGGCGAAAGGTATCAAGGAACTCGCGGAAAAAGGTTTGTTGTTGAAATATATCGTGGCATCGCTGTTTCGTGTCAGTTGGGGTTTCGGTGGTGCGGTGCTGGTGGGAGTTCCGCTGGGATTGGTGTTGGGCTGGTTTCGACCGGCGTTCTTCGCGATGAATCCATTGATTCAAATCCTTCGCCCGATTTCTCCGATTGCGTGGATTCCGGTGGCGATTCTCTGGTTTGGCGTCAAAGATACTGCGCCGATTTTTCTGATTTTTCTCGCGAGCGTTTTTCCCATCACCGTGTCGGCAATGGCCGCGGTGCAGAACATGCAATCGGTTTACATTCGCGCGGCGCAAAATTTCGGGCTCACCGGTTTTTCATTATTTCGACGCGTGATTTTTCCGGCGGCATTGCCGCAGATCATCACCGGGATCCGGATTGCGCTCGGCGTTGCGTGGTTGGTGGTGGTGGCGGCGGAGATGATCGCGGTGAACTCCGGACTGGGTTACCTCATCATTGATGCGCGCAATGCGGGTAAACGCTACGACCTGGTCGTGGCAGGGATGGCGTTGATTGGTGCGATCGGGTTGGTGCTGGATTTGTTAGTGCGCCGGTTGGAGAAATTTGACGAAGTTCGCTGGGGTTATGGCCAACGTTGAACCACTCATTCGCGTCCGCGATACCTGGATGTCGTTTCCCGGCAAGAGCAACGGGAAATATGTTCACGTGCTTGAAAACGTGAACTTCGATATTCGCGCGGGCGAATTTGTCTGCATCGTCGGGCCATCGGGCTGCGGCAAATCCACGATGCTGAATATCCTCGGTGGTTTCCTCAAAGAGACTCGCGGAGAAGTGCGAGTGGAAGGCGCGCCGGTGACCGGGCCGGATCCCGGCCGGATTTTTGTGTTTCAGGAGAACGGCGTTTTTCCGTGGCTGACCGTGGAACAGAACGTCGGCTTTGGATTGTTAGCGCGACCGGAGGGGGAACGCGAGCAGCGGGTGAAGCATTACATTCAGATGGTCGGCCTGACAGGATTTGAAAAATCGTATCCGCGCGAACTTTCCGGTGGAATGCGACAACGCGTGGAAATCGCTCGGGCACTCGCAGCGGAAGCGCGTGTGCTTTATATGGACGAACCTTTCGGCGCGCTCGACTTTCTGACGCGATTAAAAATGCGTAACGATCTCATTCGCATCTGGCAGGCGGAACACAAGACGGTGATTTTTGTGACGCACGATATCGAAGAGGCCGTGCAGATGGCGGATCGAGTGTTGGTGATGAGTCGTCGTCCCGCGACCGTGCAGGCGGAAGTGGTGGTGGATTTGCCGCGACCGCGCGATCTCGATGCGCCTGGTTATCTTGAAGCGCGCGACAAAATTTTTTCCATCATGGGCATGGACGCGCACGGCGGTGGAGCAGGGGAGCCGAAGTAAACTTCAATCTGTTTTTCGTAGAAATTCAAATTCAGTCAGTCGTTTGTAGAGTTTTTCCCAGTCGGCTTCGTTTCAATCCTCGCACCAGCGTGACGAAACCAATGATTAATCCGCCGCCGATCAGATTTTCTCGGGCGTTAGGTGGAAAAATCAGGATGTAGCCGGCGTCTTTGACGAGTGCGGCGAAACTCGAGACGCAGAACGGCATTAGATAAAGCCGAAACGTTTGCCAGCGATCTAATGCCATCGTGCCTTTGCTTGAAGAGCGAGTGCTGATGACGAGCGCCGTGCCGATGATGAAACTCAGTCCCACCGACGTCAGCCACAAGCGCGGACGCGGATCGAAATGCGTCGTCACATTGACGGCGTACCAGATTGCGTAGCACCAGAGAATGATTCGACCGGTTGTCAGCCGGGCAAGATAACGGAGCAATTGCCTCATGCGTTATCCACGAAAATCAAGTTGTCCCCTCTTTTCAAGCGAACAATCGACGTAATCAAATGGTGTTATGGATTGGAAAAGTTTTTGCAAAGTCAGAACGGAAAGCTGGTCAGCACCGCAGCAGCATGATGTAATGCGTGACGATGAAAACTGTGACTGTAGTGGCGACGTTTGAAGCCCGACCGGGAAAAGAATTGGAATTGCGTAATGCGTTGATGGGACTCGTCGCACCCACGCGAAAGGAAAACGGGTGTTTGAATTACGATTTGCATGTGTTGCCGGAGAATCCCGCCCGATTTCTCTTTCACGAAAACTGGACTTCGAAAGCTGCGTTGGATGCGCATTTGCAGAACACGCATCTCCAGGCGTTTTTGCCGCGTCTCGACGAACTGTGCGTGAAGCCACCGGAGATTGTGATCTGGGAACGCATCGCGTGAGCGGTGCCTACCTGAATATGTTGCAATAAAGCGTGGCGCGCGGCTTGACGACGGTACGTAGCATGGCGGAAAATTCCGTCGCTGTACCATGAATACAACCAAAGTTTCGTTAGCTTCCACTCGCCGCGATTTTCTGAAAACTACTGCCCTGGCCGGGGCCACGTTGGCCGCACCGGCGATTCTGCCCGGTAAACTTTTTGCCGCGAATTCGCAAACGTTGCGCATTGGATTAATTGGTTGTGGCGGTCGCGGGACCGGAGCTGCCAGCAATGCGTTGCGCGCCGATCCGAATGTGGAATTGGTCGCGATGGGCGACGCGTTCTCTGATCAGATTGAGAAAAGTCTGAAGGCGTTGCGTTCTGATGCTGAGCTGGCGCCGAAAGTTAAAGTGACGCCGGAGAAATGTTTCGCCGGGTTCGACGCGTATCAGAAGGTGATTGATAGCGGTGTGGACGTGGTGCTGTTGACTTCGCCACCCGGTTTTCGCCCGCAACATCTCAAAGCTGCCGTTGCCGCGGGAAAACATATCTTTGCGGAAAAACCGATGGCGGTGGATGCAACGGGCGTTCGTTCGGTGCTCGCGAGTGCGGCGGAAGCGAAGGAGAAGAAGCTCTCGCTGGTGGCAGGATTTTGTTACCGCTACAACAACGGTGTGCGCGCGTTCATGGAGCAGATTCACAACGGCGCGATCGGGGATGTGCGGGCGATTCATACGGCTTACAACACCGGTGGTTTGTGGTCAAAGGCGCGCCAGCCTGGTTGGACGGACATGGAATGGCAGGTGCGCAACTGGATGTATTTTACGTGGCTTTCGGGCGATCACATCGCTGAACAGGCGGTGCATAATCTCGACAAAATGTCGTGGGTGATGAAAGACGTGCCGCCGGAGCGGTGCATGGCGATTGGCGGACGACAGGCACGCACAGCTCCCGAATACGGTCACATCTTCGATCACTTCGGAGTGGTGTACGAATACGCCGATGGCGTGCGCGCATTTCATTTCTGTCGGCAACAAACAAATACCGCGCCGGACAACTCCGATTACGTCATGGGTTCTGATGGCGTGGCCCACATCGTGCGCGCGTTCAGCGGGCCGTTCGTGATTCGTGGTAAGAACAACTGGCGTTTTCGGGAGGAACAGAAGGCGCGGGACATGTATCAGAACGAACACAACGAGTTGTTCGCTTCGATCCGCAAGGGCGAGCCGATCAACGACGGTGAATGGATGGCGAAATCCACGTTGCTGGCGGTGATGGGACGTATGGCTGCTTATACCGGTCAGATTGTGACCTGGGAAGAGGCGTTGAATGCGAAGGAAAATCTGTTTCCGGAAAACCTTTCCTGGGATACGCCCATCAGCGTGCCGCCGGTGGCAATTCCGGGATTCACGCAAATCTCCTGATGAGCATGGCGCTGAATCGCCGGAAATTTTTGCGTGTGAGCGGTGCGACGTTGGCGTTGGCCGCTACGGCGCCTCTGGCGCTGGCTGAAACGTCGTCCCAGCGCGCCCACAAAAAAGGAATCATGTGGGCGACGGTTGGCGTGAAAGGTTCGATTCGGGAAAAAATGAAAGCCATCAAAGCGGCGGGTTTTGATGGCGTGGAGATGACGAGTCATCTGGACCAGGCTGAAGTGCTGGCGGCGCGGGAGGAGACCGGTCTGGAAATTACCAGCGTTTGCGGGGCGCATCATTGGGCGAAACCGTTGTCGCATCCGGATGCGGCAGTGCGCGCGGAAGGATTGGCAGCGCTGCAACAAACGTTGCAGGATGCGAAAACTTACGGCGCGGATTCGATTTTACTCGTGCCGGGTGTGGTCAACAAAGACGCGGATTTCAATGCGTGTTGGCAGCGTTCCATCGAGCAAATCCGCGAAGCCATTCCGTTGGCGAAGGAACTGGGCGTGAAAATTTCCATCGAGAACGTCTGGAATAATTTCATCACGACGGAAGACGTTGCGGTGCGCTATCTCGACGAAATCAACAGCCCGTGGGTGCAATGGCATTTCGACGTGGGCAACATCATTCGCTACGGCGATCCGATTGCGTGGATTAAAGCGCTCGGGAAACGCATCACGCGCGTTCACATCAAGGAATACAGTCGAGACAAGGCGATGCGTACCGGCGATGTCTGGCAGGGATTTCGAGTGCCGTTGCTGGAAGGAGCGAATAACTGGTCCGGTATCATGAAGGCGCTCGATGACGTCGGTTATCGTGACTATCTGATTACGGAACAGCCGGGTGGTGATTCACCGGAAGGTTTGCGTGATTTGTGCGTGCGGCTGGGAAAAATTATTGCGCTGTAAGTCGCAGGTGTGGTTTCACCGCCGTTACGAGCGCGTCGGGCAACCGCTTCATTTTTTCTTCAAGGCTCATGCAAACGTGGTGCGTTTCGGCATTGAGAATCAGTACGCTCGACTGATTGACGATGCGATATCCGAAGTTAAGTCGCACTCGTTCAGCGGTGGTTAGCCACACTTCTACATTCAGAACATCGTCGTAACGGGCCAGCGCCTTGTAGCGAAGTTGTGCTTCAGCCACCGGGAACATGAAACCCTGTTCCTGCCATTGCAGGAACGTGACGCCCAGATGGCGAAAGAATTCGCCGCGCGCGGCTTCAAGAATGCCAAGATAGTTGGCGTAATAGACGTGATTACCCAAAGTGCAATCGCGATACGTGACGCGGTACGGATAAACGAACGGAGTCGAATTCACGCGGCGGAGCGTAAGTGGATGCGCGGAAAGTTCAACGGCGAAGTCGGCGGAGGAAAGAATTGCCAGCGCTGCGAGTGCGTTTATGTTGGGGTAATGAATTCGGACTGGCAAACCGTGGTTTCATTGCTGCTCGTCGCGGCGGCGGCGATTGGTTTGCTTTGGGGCCGATTTCGCAAGCGGAAGAAGCATTTTCATCGCGATAGTCCCTGCGGTTGTGTGAGCGAGCCTTCGAACCCGCAGCAATCCATTATCTTCCGCGCGCGCAAGGGGGAGCGACCGCAGATTATCGTGAAGAACAAACCGGGGTGAACCCGAAGTTTGCAGTGATTAATACGGAAATCCTCGGTAAAGCTCGCAAAAAGTCGCGACGAGGCGCTTGCGCGCCTGTTAGGCGTGAGATAGTGTGACCAAGCATGGCCGTAACTAAAATCAGTTCTTCCACCCAGTTCGTGACCCGCGCTTCTGCCATCAGCGGTCGTGATTCCGCGGCCAACGGACATTGGGTGCCAAATACTGATGTGTATGCCACGGATTGCGGGTTAGTGGTGAAAGTGGAGCTGGCGGGGATGCGCAGCGAAAATCTGGAAATTACCGTAGAAGGCAATCGATTGCGCATCAGTGGCGATCGTCCGGATACCTGTCGTGCGCCCAAAGCGAGTTTTCTCGTGATGGAAATCAACTACGGTCCGTTCGAGAGCATTCTGGAATTGCCTCACGGTTACGACCTCGGACAGGCCAAAGCTTCTTATCTGAACGGTTTCCTTCGCATCGAAGTTCCGCCCATCGCTCCCCCGCAAGCGCTCAAGACGACGAAGTTGACCATCTCGGATGGCAAATAAGTTTTCTGCGGCTTTGCTTGAATTATTCTTCGGGATGCGGCTCTAATGAGCGCGGTTCACCAACGCCAAGATGACTCCATCTGACACAGAATTTATCAGCATCATGGGCTCGCCCGGCCGTTCCGAGGAAGCGTCGCGGATCTCGACCCGTTCGTTGCCCGAAAAGCTGCCGATTCTGGGCCTTTCAGACATCGTGATTTTCCCCGGCGCCATCGCGCCGTTACTGGTTGAAACCAGCTCGAGCATTCAACTCATTGATGAAGCGGTGGCGGGCGACCGCTTGATTGGCACGGTTTTGCAAAGGCGCGCCGACGTGCCGGATCCTGCGCCAGAGGATTTATACGACGTTGGTTGTGTCGTGCGTCTGGCAAAGATGGTCAAGTTTCCCGACAACACCGCGCGCGTGTTGGTGGAAGGTCTCTGGCGCATCAGCATCAAGGAATACACGAGCACCAGTCCGTATCTCTGTGCGAAGTACGAACTCATGCGCGACGAGAGCGATGATTCCATCGAAGTCTCCGCGATGATGCGAACGGCGCAGACGCAATTTCAGGAAATCATCAAGTTGTCGCCAGCGCTTTCCGAACAGGTCAAAGTCGCCGCGCTTAACACCGAAGACCCGGGGCACTTCACGGATTTGATTGCTGCCAATCTCAACTTGTCGTTGGAAGATCGGCAGGCGTTGCTGGAAATTCCGTCGGTCAAAGAGCGATTGACCAAACTGCTGCCGATGCTCAATCGCGAGCACGAAGTGCTGACGTTGAGTTCCAAGATTCAGACGGACGTCGCAAGTTCCATCGCGAAAACGCAACGCGACTTTTTCCTGCGTGAACAATTGCGCGCCATTCAACGCGAACTTGGTGAAGGCGAACCCAATTCGAACGAGATCAAAACGCTGCGCGAAAAAATCGAGCAGACGCCCATGCCGGCGGAAGCGAAAAAAATCGCTACGCAGGAATTGGAGCGATTGCAGCAGATTCAACCGGCGGCGGCGGAATATCCAGTGGCGCGTAACTATCTCGATTGGATTCTCAGTCTGCCATGGGAGAAATCCACGGATGACAAAATCGATCTCGCGGCGGCGGAGAAAATTCTGAATCAGCAACACTTCGGCCTGGAAAAGGTGAAGGATCGCTTGCTGGAATTTCTCGCGGTCATCAAACGCAAGCGTGTTATCAAAGGGCCGATTCTCTGTCTGGTCGGTCCACCGGGCGTGGGTAAAACGTCGTTGGGGAAGAGTGTCGCGGATGCACTCGGTCGTAAATTCGCGCGGATTGCACTCGGGGGTATGCGCGATGAAGCAGAGATTCGCGGTCATCGTCGCACGTACGTCGGCGCGATGCCGGGACGGATTTTGCAAACGTTGCGCCGTGTTGAAAGCAACAATCCGGTGATCCTGCTCGATGAGTTGGATAAAATCGGATCGGACTTTCGCGGTGATCCGGCGTCGGCGTTGCTCGAAGTCCTTGATCCGGCGCAGAACAATACGTTTACGGATCACTATCTCGACATGCCGTTCGATTTATCGCGCGTGTTGTTCATCGCGACGGCGAACTGGCTTGAGCCGATTCACCCGGCGCTGCGTGACCGTCTTGAAGTGATTGAACTGCCGAGCTACACGGAATCCGAGAAGCTGCAAATTGCGAAACGATATCTCGTGCCGCGGCAGTTGGAAGAACACGGGCTGACGAAGAAAGAATTTTCGCTGCCGGATGCGACGTTGCGACGGTTGATTCAGGATTACACGCGCGAAGCCGGTGTGCGGCAATTGGAACGTCAAATCGCCGCTTTAGCTCGAAAAGCTGCGCGCAAACTGGTCAGCAAGAACGGTCACGCCGCACGAATCAAACTCGATCCGAATGCGCTCAAAGCGGAGTTGGGTCATGCGCCGTTCGTGCACGAGACGGCGGAGAAGATTAAGGAGTTCGGGATTGCTACCGGTCTCGCGTGGACGCCAGTGGGCGGCGAAGTGTTGTTTATCGAAGTGACGCGGATGCCGGGTAAAGGCGGATTTTTACTTACGGGTTCGCTCGGCGATGTGATGAAGGAAAGCGCGCAAACGGCGTTCAGTTATTTGCGCAGTCAGGCGGACAAGTTGGGATTGGATTTCAGCGACGCAACGAAGCAGGACATTCACATTCACGTGCCGGCAGGCGCGACGCCGAAGGACGGTCCGAGCGCGGGGGTGGCAATTGTCGCCGCGCTGGCCTCGTTGTTGGCGCAACGTCGAGTGCGTTCCGATACCGCGATGACAGGCGAAATCAGTTTGCGCGGTCGCGTGCTGCGAGTCGGGGGAGTGAAGGAAAAGGTGTTGGCCGCCGTCCGATTCGGTGTGAAGCACGTAATTCTGCCCGAGCAAAACAAACCGGACTGGGAAGAAGTGCCCGCCGAAGTGCGTGGTAAAATAAAAGCTCACTTCGTCAGTCAGATTTCGGAAGTCGTCAAACTCGCATTGGAGCCGAAATGATGGTGCGCGCAGTCATCGCGGCATTGCTGGTGATGGTGGCAGCGACGGATAACTTCGCCGCAACCACTTCCACAAACGATCCGATCAAAGCCGCTGCGGCAGGGCGCGAACTGGCGGAACAAATGCGGTCGCTTCGACCGGAATCGAGCTTCACCAACACCGGCACATTGTTTATTCGCGCGTCGCGACGGGCGAAATGGCAGGTCAGTTACACCTGTCGCGTTCACGTTACGGAAACAAACTGGACAAGTTATTACTCAGCGATGCGCGATGGGAAACAGTTGCCGGGATTTTCGGTCGAACATCGTGTGGGTGAACGGAACGTTTATCGGGATGACGCGGGGAATATTTTGACGGAGACGCAGATTAACGCGCCGTTTGCCGGTTCAGATTTCTGGTTGATGGATCTGGGACTTGAATTTTTTTACTGGCCGGAACAACGCGTGTTGAAGTGGGAGATGAAACGCAGTTTCGGTTGTCGCGTGTTGGAAAGTCGTAATCCCAATCCAGCGGCTGACGGTTATTCTCGCGTGCTGACGTGGATTCACGAGAAAACCGGCGCAATCATTCAGGCGGAAGCTTACGATGTGCGCGGCAAGCTGTGGAAAGAATTTCGCCCGACAGAAGTAGAGAAAGTCAATGGCCAACATGAGTTGAAGGAAATGGAGATTGAAAATGTCCGAACCCGTTCTTCGACCCGGTTGGAATTCAATCTCTGATTCATTTTATCACCGCACCAAATCAATGACTCGCGATTGCGTGCGCGCGGTCGGATCGCTACTCTGGCGCGCATGAACACCACATCGCGTTTTGCGGTCCGCCGGATTTCTCTGTTGCTTTCATGCGCTTGTCTTTTTGGCGCATTACTGTTGAGCGGTTGCACCAGTTCTTCTGCTTCGGCCAAAAATCCGAAGCGCGTCTTGGTTGTGACGACTACCACAGGCTTCCGGCACAGCTCGATTGAAACCGCAGAAAAAGTCATCGGCGAGCTGGCGGCGCGAAGCGGTGCGTTCACTGTTGATTATGCTCGTGTGAATAACAACGCACCGGAGTATCGCGGCGCGGACGGCAAACCGGACAAATCGAAATACGCGCCGGCGATTAAAGCGGTGCTTGCCGAGAAAATGAATCCGGTGGCGTTACAAAATTATGACGCGGTGATTTTTGCCAACACCACCGGCGACCTTCCGATTCCTGATCCGCAAGCGTTTTTGGATTGGATCAAGGCGGGCAAGGGATTCGTTGGAATGCACTCTGCCACGGATACATTTCACGGATTTCCGCCGTTTATTGAAATGATTGGCGGCGAATTTCTCACGCACGGTCCACAGGTTTCCGTGGACATCATCAATCAGGATAAAGAATGCGCGGCCTGTCAGCATTTGCCAGGCACGTGGACGGTGTTCGATGAGATTTACATTTTTAAGAATTTTGACCGCGCGAAGGTCCACGGTTTGTTGACACTGGATAAGCATCCGAACAACAAAACGCCCGGCGATTATCCGATTGCGTGGAAAAAGAATTACGGCAAAGGTCGCGTTTTCTACACGTCACTCGGTCATCGTCAGGATGTCTGGGAGCCGAACAGTCCGCAGCAATCCGGTGGAATCAAGAACGCACCGGAAGTTGCGGAGGCGTATCAAGCACATATCCTCGGCGGCATCAGATGGGTGCTCGGTTTGAAGTAGTGAGGCGTGATGGCCGAGCTGGTTCGCGGGAGATAATTTGCTCCGAGACTTCGAGATTGAAACGGAGCGCTTGAAAGCGGATTATTTTTGCGCATGAGCCAACCAGACCAATCGTTCGACTTCAATCGCCGCAATTTTCTCAAGGGCAGTTCGCTGGCGGCGTTGATGACGATGATGGGCGGTGTGGAACTGATTTCGCCCGCGCAGTCGAGCGACGCGGCTTCGTCAGCGTTGCGAAAACCGAAGGTCAAAGTGGCGGTTATCGGTTTAGGTCCGTGGGGACGTGAAATTCTCGATCAACTCGGCCGCCTGGAACAGGCGGACATCGCGGCGATTTGCGATAACTATCCGGCCATGTTGCGTCGCAGCGCGAGCAAAGCGCCGGACGCGGTGCAGACGGAAAATTACGAGGAGATTCTGGCGAACAAAGATATCAAAGCAGTCATCGTCGCGACGGGTTCGCATCAGCACAAAGACATTGTTCTCGCAGCGTTGCGTGCGGGGAAACACGTGTATTGCGAAGCGCCGCTCGCGCATACGATTGAAGAGGCGCGGGAAATTGCTTTGGCCGCAAAGGCGAATTCTGCGGTGGTGTTTCAACCGGGATTGCAAATGCGTTGCGATCCGCATCGTCGTTTTCTCCTGCCGTTTATCCGTTCCGGCGCGCTGGGTAAACCGATTATGGCGCGGGCGCAGTGGCACAAGAAACAGAGTTGGCGTCAGGCGTCGCCTAATTCAGACCGCGAACGAGCGGTCAACTGGCGTTTGCAGCAAAATACGTCGCCGGGATTGATTGGCGAAATCGGCATTCACGCGTTGGATCAGGCCGCCTGGATGTTCAACGTCATGCCGACGGCGGTAACCGGATTCAGTTCAACCATCGTGTGGAATGATGGTCGGGATGTGCCGGATACCGTGGAAGCGTTACTCGATTTCCCGGAAGGCGTGCGGATGAATTATCACGCGTCGCTCGGCACATCGTTTGATGAGGAGTATGAGTTGCTCTACGGCGCGGAAGCCACGGTGATGATGCGCGATGGCAAGGCGTGGATGTTCAAGGAAGTGGATGCGGCGTTGCTGGGCTGGGAGGTTTATGCGCGTAAGGACAATTTTTACAAAGAAACGGGCATTGCACTCGTAGTCGATGGCTCGAAACAGCGTAATCTCTCGGAAGCAACAACGGACGATCCTGGTAATGCGTTACCGCAGCTTTATTACGCGCTGGAAGCGTTTTTGGGCAATTGCCATGAGATCAGCACGGAAGTGGACGAGTTTCGGGCGACGTACGGGGAAGATAACGAAGAGGCGTTGGCGGAGCATCTGGCTGGTGTCGTGCAAGCTCGCGAAGCAAAACGGCAAGCGCCAGGTTATCTGGAAGGTTATGTGGCGACCGCACTCGCTTTAAAAGTGAATGAAGCAGTTACGAGTGGAAAACGTCTAGAGTTACGAAAAGAATGGTTTGAATTGACTTGAAGCAATACCGTCCAAAGACCGGGAAATTTATGAAAACAATGCACACTCAATACACGAATCGAATCCTTCTGGCGTTGATGGCGACGGGATTGCTCGCAATCTCTGCGTCGGCGCAAACCGTTCGTTTCAATTCGCAACCGAAGGGAAATAAAGTTGTGGTGAGCGGAGATTCAAGCATTCACAAATGGACCATGGAGAGCGGCATCATTGGCGGCACGATGGAAGTGGATGCAAATTTCCCTGAATCCGCTTTGACCAATCCGGAAGCGGCCAAACCGACGGTCAATGTCTATGTGCCCATCCGCACGTTGAAGAGCGGGAAAGCGACGATGGATGAGAGAATGGAGGAGACGATGACGGCTTCGAAATTCCCTCGCGTTGAATACAAGCTGATCGAACTCAAACCAAAATCGAAGGCTGGCGCTACCGGTGCGTTGGAATTTGACGCTGTCGGTGCGCTGACGATTGTGGGAAAAACCGTTACGAACACGATGCCGGTAACAATCGAGAAGAAAGATGGTAAGCTCAAAGTAGTGGGTAGCACTCCGATTAAGCTGACCCAATTCGAAATCAAACCTCCGGTCATCTCATTGCCATTGTTGCCTGACATCAGTGTTTATGACGACCTGAAGATCGATTTCGAATGGAATTTGGCTCCGCGGCCCGAAAAGAAATAAAAACGAAATCACCGATTTTTCAACGGCTGTCGTTTTTTGCGGCAGCCGTTTTTCTTTGCCTCAATCAGTAGAAGTCGAGCGGCCGTGCACTTCGCGCGATAGTTGTTCCAATCGCTGTCGTTCTCGTGTGCTCAGACTGTGAATGCCGTTGCTGGCAGCTTTATCGAGCAACCGGTCAATCTCTGCCAGCTTTTCATTGCGACGACGATTTTCCGCGTAGCGTTTGGCGCGATCACCACCGAGTCCCACATCGTAACTCTCTGTTCGTGCGGTCAACCCTTGCAGAGGTTTTGTGATCAGCAGGAACAGGATGATTAGCGATAGCAGCAGAACGGTGACAAACATTCCTGGCGATGCCAGCACGATTTGCGGATAAAGCACTGTCGTGACGAGCAGCCCGACAATTGCTCCACCGAGATGCGCATCATGGCCGACGTTGCCGATTCCTTTTCGATGGCCGTAGAACGACGCGAGGAGAAATAGAATCGCGTAAAGAAAAGTGGGAATCGGAATGATGAACATGTGCAGGATCGTGCCGTTCGGGAAAAGGAAGAGCGAAGCGAAGATGACGCCGCAAACACCGCCGGATGCGCCCAAGGCACGATATTGATGATGGCGGTGAATTATCAGTGACAACAATGAGCCGCCGAGAATGGCGGAGAAATGAATGAGCAGTAAAGTGCCCCAGCCGTAAGCCCATTCGATGTTGCGCCCAAAGAAAAAGAAGCTGAACACGTTGACGCCAAAATGAAACCAGTCGCCATGAATGAATCCTGACGTCAGCAGCCGGTCATATTGTTTGCCGGTAAGAATTTCTTCCGGTTTAAACATCCAACGCTCCAACAGATCGCGACGTCGAAAAGCGATCCATGTCATCACTCCGGTAACGAGCAGGACCGCAGTTGTGATCGGAGGGAAATTCATACCGTCTGCGGCGTGATAATTTGCCGAAGCCAAGTCAGGCGGCAAGCCTGGTTCGCTGGCGAGAGCGACAAGGTGTATCTCATCGGAACAACGCGTCGCCGGGCTTGCGACAACAATCGGCGTTATTTTTGCAGATTGACCGGGTTTTGCACGCTGGCTACCCTCCGCCTCCCTGTAGAAACAGGGCTTTATGCGACACACCATTTCCATTTTGGTTGAGAACCGATTCGGCGTGCTGACCCGCGTGGCCGGGTTGTTCAGCGGCCGTGGTTACAACATCGAATCTCTGAATGTCGCGCCGACGCACGACAAAACCGCTTCGCGCATGACCGTAGTAACTCAAGGCGACGAAGCCACGTTGGAGCAGATCGTCAAGCAGTTAAATAAATTGCCCGACGTGCTCAAGGTGCAGGATTTTCGCGATGGCGAGTATGTCGATCGCGAACTCGTGCTCGTGAAGGTGAAGGTGGATTCCAAGGCCCGCGCTGAAGTGATGCAAATTAGCGATATCTTCCGCGCCAAGATCGTGGACGTGCAGCCCAAGACGTTGACGATTGAAATCACCGGCGACGAAAGCAAGGTCGAGAAGTTCATCAGTCTGATGGACAATTTCGGCATCATCGAATTGACCCGCACCGGCAAAGCCGCGATGCCGCGTAAGTAAATAAACCCGCAACTGAATTTATGGCAAAAGTCTATACCGACAAAGACGCCGATCTCGGCGTGTTGAAAAAGAAAACCCTCGCCGTGCTCGGCTTCGGCTCGCAAGGCCACGCCCACGCGCTCAACCTCAAAGACAGCGGCCTCAAGGTCATCATTGGCCTGTATGAAGGCAGCAAGTCGATTCCGGTCGCGAAGGAAAAAGGTTTTGAAGTTGTCAGCACCGCTGAAGCGGTCAAGCGCGCCGACGTGATCATGGTCGCGCTGCCTGACACCAAACAACCTGCTTGTTACAAAAAGGACATCGAGCCGAATCTCACCAAAGGCAAGACGCTCGTGTTCAGCCACGGTTTTTCGATTCATTTCAAGACCATTGTTCCGCCGAAAAACGTGAACGTGATCATGGTCGCGCCGAAGGGTCCGGGGCACACCGTTCGTCGTCAATATGTCGAAGGCAAAGGCGTGCCGAGCCTGATCGCCGTTTATCAGAATCCCGGTAAAGACGCGAAGAAGATTGCGCTTGCCTGGGCCAAAGGCATCGGCGGCACTCGTGCTGGCGTCATCGAAACCAACTTCAGGGAAGAAACCGAAACTGATTTGTTCGGCGAACAAACAGTGCTTTGCGGGGGCGCAAGCGCGCTGGTGCAAGCCGGTTTCGAAACGCTCGTTGAGGCGGGTTACTCGCCGGAGATGGCGTATTTCGAGTGCTTGCATGAACTGAAATTGATCGTGGATTTGATGAACGAATCCGGCATCAGCGGCATGCGCTTCTCGATTTCTGAAACTGCCAAGTGGGGCGACATCACAGTCGGTCCGAAGATTATCGACGCGAGCGTGAAGAAACGCATGAAGGCGGCGTTGAAAGACATCCAATCCGGTAAGTTCGCCAAGGAATGGGTCAAGGAATACCAATCCGGTTACAAGCGCTACAACGCGCTGCTCAAGAAGGGTGAACAACATCCGATTGAGAAGACCGGTGCGAAACTCCGCGCGCTCATGCCGTGGATGGGCAAGAAGAACATCAAAGGCGCGCAAGCGGCTTACTGATGAGTCAGATTCTCCAGCGCCGTCGCAGTGAAAACTGCGGCGGCTTTTTTGTTTTGGGCACGCAGCAGAGTTAGGCTGGAAAGCACTCTTTCAATGTACGGAATTCCGAAAGCGCTGTCATCGCCGCGCTTTGCCGGGCGCAGTCCAAGATGTTTCGGTGCGTTGCTGAAGTTTTTAATTCGCTGCGGATTTAGGCGGGGCGATTTGGATCGCTTGTGAAATACCGAAGCGTTCGAGGATGCGTTGGGTGGCTTCGCGTTCCGGTTTTCCAGCGGCGAGAATCATCCGTTGCAACGTGTCATTAGGCGTGAAGTCAATGACGTGGAAATCGCCTGCGGGTTGTTTTAAGGCTTCGCGGAGATCGCTCAGGGAAGTGATGCGCCGCCCATTGACTTTGTCCACCACGTAACCGCGATATTCCTGATAACCGATGTTGAAGCGGTCAGGCAGGACTTGCGAGAGGATGACGAGCGACGGCTGTTCTTTGGTGGCTTCGTTGTCGCGATAGTAATTGAAGCGGAACGGCGCATTGCGTTGCCATTCGTTGCCCCAGCGTTGCAGATAGGGAACGGTGAGCGGTTGAAAAACGAGGCCGCCGACAATCAGGTAATCGGGTGGTTGATCGTAAACGCCGAGCGGGACGAGGAGATTGGTGTAATCGTATTTAGGCAGGCGATAGCTGATTTCCTGAGCTTTGCCATCGCGCCAGATTTTCATTTTGATTTCGTCACCAGCCCAATGCCGCCGCGTGGCGAGATTTTCCAACATCAACTGACCGTAGTCCGGATCGAAGTAATCGCCTTCGGTATCAATCGCGAAACCGTCAATTTCCAGAATGATGTCGCGTTCTCTAAAAACCAACGGGTGATCGTCGGGACGCGGAGGCACATCAATGACCAACACACCACGCGGTGCACCCGGAAGTTTTAGATTTGCGAGGGAAGCGGGATTTTCCGCCGGTTGCCAATAAAAGTGGAAATAGCCGAGGGCACGTTCGGGGCCGGAGCGACGGGCGTCCAGAATGCGTTGCACAAACGACGCGGGAATAACGCGACACGTGCGGCCTTGTTGTTGAGCGATGAGACCGACGACTTGAGAGTTTGCGATGACGGGTTCACCAAGCCCGGCAGCCTGAATGTCTGAAGCGATTTCCATTTGCACATGACTGATTTCGCTGAACTGGCTTTTGCGCACCGTGAACTGGGTGAATTCCGCCTGGCGAACTTCGAGTTTGCCTTCGCGCCAACGAAGAATCTGCAGCGGTGTGCCTTCGCTGGCGGGTTTCGCGGCGAAGGCGGCGGGGCGCAGGTCGGCGCGGAATTCTTCATCGGTAATCGTCAGCACGGCGAGATTGGCGTAGTAATCCACCCACGCGACTGTGGCGATGACCCACGGACCGCGACCGCCTTTCTGCACGCGAACCAAAGTTCGGTCGGAAAGACTTTCGGACGTGGTGAGAATTTGTTGGTCCGCGACGACGAGCCCCATTTTGACGGCCAATTCGTTGCGCGTGTTCCAGGGTTGGTAGTAATCGTACGCCCGGCGCGTGACTTCAATGCGCACGACCGATTTCTCCCATTGCGCCGCGGTGTTGGCAGGCGTGGTTTGCGGCAACGCAGTGGTTGCCGCGGTAAAAAACAGAATTAAAGCGAATATAGAATTTTTCATAAGCGCCGGTCGCTGGCCACACCGTAGGTTTCAAGAATTTGAGGGGTCGCGCGCACTGCGGCGGCGTGTTCCAAAGTTTCAAATCCACTGCGGCGGCTGAAGCGGATAACATCAAAATCATTCGTGCTGGTTTCAAACGCGCGGATGACGTCTTCGAGTTTCTCAATGCGAATGCCGTTGATGGTATCCACAAGCACGTGACCGCGCGTGGCGAAGTTGGCGTTCACGGCATCACCGAGAATGGTGCTCATGACAATCGGCTCGGCACGGGTGGATTCCGGATTTTCGCGGGAGCGATAGAACAATTCATAGGTCAGGTCCGCGCCAGAACCCTCATAATGATTCCGTCCAGCGCTACGCAGATAATCGCGTGATAATGGCGTGAACACGAGTCCGCCGAATACATAATAGCGCGGGCGAATGTCGTATTGATTTCCTTCAGC
>Ga0065721_10049537_pt1 | contig 32020 bp, 31 predicted proteins | sample Mesricmetagenome_FD_59108 | JGI IMG/M metagenome (GOLD analysis project Ga0065721, IMG submission 59108) | Mesophilic microbial community from rice straw/compost enrichment Sample: eDNA_1 v2 (version 2) | ecosystem: Engineered > Solid waste > Grass > Composting > Bioreactor | place: USA: Davis...
AAGCCGCTGCGCTTCTTGGATCACGCCGACAGGCTGGTGCAGATCGTCCAGCGGCGCGATGTTGATCAAGTCGATATTCAGTACGTTAGGGCCGATATATTCACGGAATTCCGGGTCCATTCCGGAGCCTTTCTTATGACCGGGAATATGGAATTGAACGGGATTCTGCTCCGCATGCTTGCGAAGCGCGTCGAATAAAGGGGTGCGTTGATGATCCATGGGATGCCCCTGCCTTTCTTTTGACCTTCCATATAGGAAATAACGTATTGCAAACAAGCATGAGTATAACAAAAATGGGGGGGAAATCAATGTTTGTCCGATCTTCGCGCAACTTGTCACCAAAACGTCATCAGAATCCCATTTGGAACATCGATTCACGTGTGCTACCATCTAGTATATATTGAGGCGCCGGCGCGTGCCTGTTACTGCTTATATAGAGGAGAGAACAGCTTTGAAAAGCAAATTGGCAATCGTTGGGCTCATGCTCTTCACCATCTTCATCGGCTTCGGCATCATTATCCCCGTTCTGCCTCAGCTCGTCAGCGACGTAAGCGCGGATTCGGCGAACTGGCACACGGGCGCGATGCTCGCGGTCTACTCGCTTATGTCGTTCATCCTCAGTCCGGTATGGGGAAGGATATCCGAATCGATCGGAAGGCGTCCGGTCATCATGATCGGCGTGCTGGGCTTTAGCCTAAGCTTCCTGCTGTTCGGATTGTCAGGCGACAATCTCGTCCTCATGTATGCTTCGCGTGTGCTCGGAGGGTTATTCTCCGGTGCCGTCGTATCTTGTATCGTAGCTTACGTTGCGGATATTACGACAACTGAGGATCGCACGAAAGGGATGGCGGTCGTCGGAATGAGCATTGGGCTGGGCTTTACGTTCGGCCCGGGGTTCGGCGGCTTCCTGAGCGACATCTCGCATCATACGCCGTTCTTCGCGGCAGCGGGACTGTCGTTCATCGTCTTCATCGCCGCGTTGTTTAAGCTGGAAGAATCGCTCCCGCCAGAGCGACGCGCTTCCCGCTCGCACGCTGCGAAGCCTTCCCGTTGGTCGGCATTCCAAGGTCCGCTCAAAGCGCTGTACGTGCTTGCCTTCTTCGTAACGTTCTCGCTTGCGATTCTTGAATCGACTCTGCAGCTGTACGGAATGGATAAATATGACGTCACGCCGAAGCAGATCGGGCTTATGTTCTTCTTCTGCGGATTGGCGGGCGCGCTCATTCAAGGAGGCGTCGTGCGCAGACGCGTGAAGAAAGGGCAGGAGGGAGCGTACATTGCGCTCGGACTCGTCATCTCGGCTGCCGGCTTCTTCTTGCTGCTGACCGCCAACAGCTGGGGTCTCGCGACGGTGTACCTGTGCATCTTCGGTATCGGCAACTCGCTCATTAAGCCATGCGTGACGTCGCTCATCACCCAGAAGACGACGGTCGGGCAAGGGATTGCTTCAGGACTCAGCTCGTCGATGGACAGCCTCGGCCGGATCATCGGACCTCTCCTCGGCGCAGGGCTGCTCGCCATTACCGGCTGGCTGCCGTTCGTCGTATCGGGCGCGCTGTCGCTTGCGGCGCTCGGCCTGCTCGCGCAGTTCCGGAGCATGGACAAGCGGGCTGCAAGCACGCATGCTTAATCGCCATAATCAAAGACAAAACCTCCGATATCCCCTTCGCTCAGGAAGGTGGAATCGGAGGTTTTGTGTTGTGCCAGCGGTGAAATAACGACGAATCGACAGTTATTTTTCGAGGAATCGCCGGATAAATCGAAATAACAACAAATCGATAGTTATTGTAGCGAAAATGGGGGCTTTTGGTTTCGATGACGTCAAATACCTGCGTATGGTTGTTATTCGGCTCACATGTGCCCGGAACTAGCGAAATAGCTGCAAATGGTTGTTATTTCGCACCGCCGTCCCGCTGTCACCGCCGTCCCGCCGTCCCGCCGTCACCGCCGTCACCGCCGTAACCGCGGCCACCACGGTCACCGTCACCGGTCCACCGCAATCACCCTCGCCGCCGCCACCACCGCGGTCACCAACGCCGCTTACTCGGAGCCTTCCGGCGCCCGGTAACCTAACCCTCGCAGCACATATTGAAGCGTCGCTTCCCTCTCTTCGTCGTCATTCCAATTGTCAGGCGCGATCAGGAATCGCGTAATCAAGTAGCCGAAGAGGGAGGAGCCCGCGAGCCGAATCGTCGTAAGCGTCGGCATCGCCTCGATCTGGCCTTGCGCGCGGTAATGCTCTAGGGCTCGAGTGATGCGCGGCAGCATTCGTTGACCGACAATGCCCAAGAACCGATCCCGCAGCTCGGCGTGGAACGGAACCTCCTGAAGCATAATGCGGATCACTTTAATGTTGCTCTCGACGAAGGCGATTCGATTGTTGAGGATCGACCGCACGAAGCCTTCGAACGTCGGATGCGGCTTATCGAACAGCGGATACAGGTCGCGCAGGACGAATGGCTCGATCAGCTTCGCCGCAATAGGTGAGACGATGGCATAGAGCAAATCCTTCTTCGTCTTGTAGTGTCGGAAGATCGTCCCCTCGGCCACTTCGGCTCGCTGCGCGATCTCGCTCGTAGCCGCGCCGGAATATCCTTTCTCCGCGAACACTTCGATCGCCGCGCGGACGATTCGCTCTTGTCGGTCGGTCATTCGCTCCCCGTCGTCCTTGCGCAGCAGCTCCTCTATCCATTGTTCTAACGAATCTTGCATCTTAGAACCTCCATCTTAACATCTTCAAATCCGGCGGTGCTTGCGTAACGCGAATATGTTAAGCGCCGCGAATACTAGGGAGAAGCAGACGAGCGCGAGCGCGTCGGGCCATACCTCGCTCCAGCCCGCGCCGCGGAGCATTATATCGCGCAGAGCATCGGAGCCGTAGTAGAGCGGCAAGATATGTCCGAGCGCTTGCAGCCATTCCGGCATCGTATCCAGCTCGATCAGTCCAGCGAAGAAAATTTGCGGGATGATAATAAGCGGAATGAATTGGAAAATTTGAAATTCGTTCTGCGCATAAGCCGACAGCAGCGTTCCTAATGTAAGCGCGGCAATCGCGAGCAACAGATTCATCACAAGAACCATATATAGCGTTCCTTCTAACGCGATGCCCAGCACGCCCGTCGCATACCACGCGATTAACGTAGCCTGAAGCAGCGTGAATAACCCGAAGCCGAGCAGGTAACCGACGACGATCTCCCAGCGCTGGAGCGGCGTAGCCAACAGCCGGGCCAGCGTTCCCGTCGTGCGCTCGCGGAGGAAGGAAACCCCGGCGATCAGGAAGACGAAGAAGAACGAGAAGAAGCCGACGAGCACGGAACCATAGTAATCGAAGATGTTCAGCTCGCCGGAGCCGTGCAGGAACTCTACGGATGGCTTAAGCTCTGCGGGTATGAAAGGCTCCAATGCTCCCTGCAGAGCCGACATCACGCTGCGGTTCTTCGTTGGGCTGCTGCCTTCGAGCAACACCTGCGGCTGCCCGTCACGTAACGACACGAGCGCGTCGATATCGGCCTGTTCAAGCGCAAGCCTGCCGGAAGCTTCGTCTTCATATGCGGTAATATCCACTTCATCGGATGCTAGCGCGGCTACAAACTGCTGCGGTAAGCCGACCGTACCGACGCGCGGATTGACCGATTGACCGTCAAGCACGAATTTCATGAGCGTCAGCACGAACAGAGGAGCGATGAGCATTAGAGCTAGTGTGCGCTTATCTTTGACGATCTGGCGGACGATTCTTATGGCTAAAGCGTGGATTCTCATTGCACGCCACCTCCGTATGCGACGAAAGCATCCTCCATCGTGGCAGAACCGGATGCGGACTTCAATTCGTCGGGGCTTCCCGCCGCGATAACCCGGCCGTCCCGTATCATCGCCAGCCTGTCGCATTTGTCCGCCTCGTCCATCACGTGCGTCGTTACGATTATCGTGACGCCGTTCTTGCGCAAGCCGTCCAGCTCCTGCCAGATCGACTTGCGAAGCACAGGGTCGATGCCGACCGTCGGTTCATCCAGCACCAGCACTTCCGGTTCGTGCATTAAAGCCACAGCCAAAGATAGCCGACGCTTCATCCCTCCTGAGAATAACGCGACTTGTTTGCCCAGATCCCCCGACAGCTTCACGAGCTCCGCGGTTTCTTGAATCCGCTTGGTCAGCCTTGTGCCTTTCATCCCATATAAAGAGGCGAAGAACGAGAGATTCTCCTGCGCGGTGAGCTCGCCGTATAGCGCATCCGATTGAGCCATGTACCCGATTCGGGCCAGCAGGTTAAGCCGCGGCATCGGTTCACCAAGCAGCTTCACCGTACCGCCATCCGGTACATCGAGGCCGGTAATGAGCCGCACGAGCGTTGTTTTCCCGGAACCAGAAGGTCCCAGTAAGCCGAATATTTCGCCTTTGCCGACTTCGAGTGAAACTTGATCGAGCACGGTTCGCTTGCCGAAAGACCTGGAAACCCGATCTACGGAGATGCATGGCGCAGCGGATTCTTGAGCTTCGCTTGCTGATAAGGGCATGCTTCATATCCCCTTTACAATAATGAGTGATTACTCACTTTTTATTATAATCCGAAATGTTAAAAAGTACATAAAAAAGCAGGCGGCGCTAACACATTATTAACAAAATCGTGATAGGATGGGCTTTGCGTTCATATCCCGTTCATATTCAAGCGTTATATTGAGGAACATACAAGCGGGTGAAAGACTTCAGCCTTAAATCGACTCCGACTTGAGTCCAGGTATAAATCCGGTCTCGAGCCGTTTTTGCGCGTATGGCAAACCCGTTATGCTTGTAATGTGATCGACGAGAAGAAAACTATGGAGTTGGAAGGGGAATATTGCAGTGAGGTCTCTTATTCAAGGATCGTTCCGCAACAAATCAGCCATTGCCATTTTAATTGTGATGGTGCTTGGTCTAGGTCTGTTCAGCTATTTTAAACTACCAATGGAGCTCGTTCCTGAAGCCGATAACCCGCAAGTAACGGTATCGGTCATCGGACCGGGATATGATGCTGCCTCGATGGAGCAATCGGTGACGAATCCGCTGGAGCAGGCTCTGGCAGGAATTAAAGGAAAGACGAATGTCTTCTCCACGTCGGGAGACGGCTTCTCCCAAGTTAATCTAAACTTCGATTCCAGCACGAACATGAAGGAAGCGAAGCAGGAGGTCGAGCGCGCGGTCAATGCCGTTCAGCTTCCGGAACGCGTATCGCCTCCTTACGTCGTACAGTTCAACACTTCGATGATTCCGATCTCGTTCGTCTCTCTGACGTTCAACGAAGACGTAACGGAAGCACAGAAGGAAAAGTTCGAACAGCTTGTCGGCGATACGTTCCGTGATATCAAAGGAGCAGGCGAAGTACAGCTGTCCGGCAAAACGCTCCCTAACGTAACGGTTACCCCTGACCTTGCTAAGCTCGCTGAGAAGGGCGTTCCGCTTCAAGCCCTGTACGGCGTACTGCAAGGGCGCAGCGCTTCCGCTTCGATCGGCGAGAGCACGATTGGCGGTCAGATTGTGAACCTGAACGTTCAAGGAACCCTCAGCGACGTTGAATCGTTGAAGAAGCTGCCTGTAAGCCAAGGCGTCGTCCTTAGCGATGTAGCGGAAGTTCAACTGGCTGACAATAAAGAAAGCGTGAACCGCATCGACGGTAAAGACGCGCTCATGCTAATCGTCTCCAAAAGCGCGAACGCGAACGCCGTTGAAGTAGGCGAGGGCGTAGACAAAGCGATCAAGAAATTGAACGAGGAAAATAAAGAACTCAACCTGGCCGTTATGATCAGCACTTCCGAGCAAGTCGTGCATTCCGTCAACAGCATGATGCGCGAGGTTCTGATGGGCGCGTTGTTCGCGACGATCGTTATCCTCTTATTCATGCGGAATGTTCGCGCGACGCTAGTCACCATCATCTCGATCCCGTTATCTCTGGGCATGACACTTTACATGCTTGATCTGTCCGGCATTACGCTGAATATTCTTACGCTAGGCGGCGTCGCGGTTGCGGTCGGACGACTGGTCGATGACAGCATCGTTGTTATCGAGAACATTTTCCGTAGATTGCAGAAAGAAAAATTTTCCGTCGATATCGTCATTGACGCTACTCGCGAGGTAGCTAGGGCCATTACCGCTTCTACGTTGACTACGGTCGCGGTATTCCTGCCGATGGGCTTGCTGCGCGGCAGCTTGCAAGACTTCTTGCTTCCTTTCGCGTTGACGGTTACTTACTCTCTGTTGTCCTCGTTGCTGGTCGCATTGACCGTCGTTCCATTACTCAGCGCAAGCGTGTTGAAAAATTCGACGATCAAAGAGCACAAGCCGAGTGCGCGGTTCATGAACTTCCTTCGTTGGAATCTTCGTTTCAAATGGGTGCCGATTCTCATCGCATTCGTGCTGCTCATCGGTTCGGTCGGAACGTACTTCTCCATGCCGAAGGGCGCGCTCGACCAATCCAGCGCGGATACGTTAACGATCTCGCTCGAATATAAGCCGGATACGCCGCTTGACGAAGTGTTCGAGAACGGCAAGAAGCTTGAAGCGTTCCTGATGAGTCAGGAAGAGCAAGAATGGGTTAACATGTCGATGGGTAACAGCGCCGATGCTGCCAAATACGGCGGCGTACAATCGCCAACGCTCGTATCCTACATGGTTCAGATTAAAGACGGCGCAGACGCGGAGAATATTATCAACGCGGTTAAAGCCGAACGCGACAACTATCCTGGCGCTGACTTGACTGCAGGAGCCGGAAACTTCATGGGCGGCAGCAGCACGCAAGTGTTCGTCGACGTCACGGGTAACGACCTCGAGCAGATCTCGAAGACGTCCGAGGAAGTGATCGCGGCAATCAAACCGATCAAAGACGTACTGAAAGTCGAAAGCAACCAAGAAGAGAAGAAGACGAGTTACACGCTCAGAATCGATCCGACACAAGCGAAAGCCGGAGATATCTCCTCACAGCTGCAAGGCATGCTGAATCCGGTTCCGATCGGTACGATCAACAATAACGGTCAAATCTTGTCGGTCGTATTGGAGCCGGTGCTTAAACCGCAATCCGAGACTGATCTTGCCAACCTGACGGTCATGACCGACGAAGGTCCAAAACCGGTGTCCAGCATCGCCGAATGGGTTAAAGAAGAGAAGTCTACGCAGTACTTCCATAAAGACGGCAAAAGCTATGTCCGCATTACCGCAACGGTCGAACCGTCTCAACTGTCGATCGTAGGCGCGAAAATCAGCGAGGAAATGAATAAAATTACGCCTCCTGAGGGCATTAAGCTCAACGTTGGCGGCGCGCAAGCCGATCAAGCGGCGGACTTCATCGATCTGTTCATCATGGGTCTAGTCGGTATCGCAGTAGCCTACCTGATCATGGTCGTAACGTTCAAGACGCTTCGCGCTCCGCTCGCGGCGCTGTCCACGATCCTGTTCGTTCCAATCGGCGCGGTGCTTGGTCTCTTGATCGCCAACATTACGCCAGACTTTACGGCAATCTTCGGCGTCGTCATGCTGATCGGCGTCGTGGTTACGAACGCGATCGTATTGCTCGACCGCGTAAGACAGAACGAAGCGAACGGCATGATGATTCGCGAAGCGCTTATCGAAGCGGCCGGAACTCGGATGCGTCCGATCCTCATGACCGCAATCGCTACGATCTGCGCGATGCTTCCGCTCGTGTTCGGTACGTCGGATAGCGGCAGCATCGTATCCCAGAGCTTGGCGATCGTCGTTATCGGCGGCTTGGCAGTCGCAACGCTGCTGACGCTTGTCATCGTACCTTGTATTTACGAATTGCTGTTCTTCCGTAAATCCGCGAAGCAACGCAAAGCCGCAGCTAATCAAGCAACGGCAGCTGCTTAACGAATGAAGTATAGGTAATCGGATAGCGTGAAAGCCGAAGGGGCTGCAGTCATGAAGACTGCAGCCCCTATTTTTGTTAACTAAACGACAAAATTTAGCAGGAATGTGCAGGAATTTCTCGAAAAATGTAGAATTATCCCAACTGTATTTCAATTTTTTCTATATGGAGGAAGAATATGTATTGTAGCCAATGCGGTACTCAATCGGAAGACCAAGCACAAGTTTGCGGTAAATGCGGTGCGCCTTTGCAAGCGACAGAGCAGCAACCGCAGACACAAGCTCCACGGTATCAAGCATTCTCGAACGTATCCATGAATGAAACAGCGGAACCAGAGGTTAAATTTGCAGGATTCTGGATCAGGGTCGCCGCCTATTTACTCGATATGGTTTTCTACTATATCGCGATTTTCGTGTTTGGTTTGATCGTTGGAGTGTCTGCGTTCGCCAGCCAGGATATCGACACGGCCGCAGCGTTGGTCGTCCTCTACTACCTTGTAATCATATTCGGATTCCTGCTCTACAAGACGATCATGGAGTCTTCTTCCAAGCAAGGAACGCTGGGCAAAATGATCGTAGGCATTAAAGTAACCAAGCTGGATGGCGGCAAAATTTCGTTCGGCCGTTCGCTCGGCAGATACTTCTCCATGATCTTGTCCGCTATCATCCTCTACATCGGGTTCATGATGGCTGGTTGGACGGCGAAAAAGCAAGCGCTGCATGATATGATTGCCGGCACGAATGTAGTCTATAAACGCTAGTCTTAACGATAATCCGAGCTACTCATGAAGGAACCGCGCTTCGATTAATGAAGCGCGGTTCTTTATTTAAGCCATGGCCATGCGATACAGCGGCATCAGCTTCGCGAACGTCTGCTCAGCCAGCTTCACGAACGCTTCCCCGTCCATGCACAGCGCATCGGTACGCAGAATATGGATGCCGCAAGTCAGTTCAGCGGCTTTGACCGTCTTGAGACGCACGAACAGCTCGGAGAGCTCTTCATCGGATAAGCGGTTATGCGGCAGCCCCTCGGGAACCATATGGTCTTTCGACCAAACATAGCCGCTCGGTACCGACCGGCGAACGGAATCGAGCTCGGTAAGCGCGCGATCCGCGAATTCGGCCTTGCGAGGGCACTCGTAGATGATGGCGAACTGTACGAATACATGCGTCGACCAAAGGCCGATCTGATAATGAGGATAAGCCTTGTAGCCGCGTTTGTTATTGGCGTACGCGACCCAGGTGTCGTTAGGCGGGTTGATCGTTCGACGTGCATGCTTGGCTACGTGAGGGAACATCTGCTCGCCGCAAAGCTTGCTTAAGTACTCGGACAGCCGATCGCCTAGCTGGTGCAGCTTAGGCCTCACGGTTGCGATTAAGGCGTTCATGCGCGGCTCTAATCCATCGATCTCGAATACGGCGAAATCATCATTCGTAAATCCCGTAAAAGGGAGGGCTGCGGTTGTCGGTTGACTCATCTGACGGGCGTCTCCTAACGTTGTTTCGTATAGTAGGGCTTTTACATGGAATATATTATATCACTCCGTCCCATGCTGCGGTAACCGTACGGCTAGTCTCTGTACGGTTAAATTTGGTCGTTCCGTTACTCGAAAATAGTCAAGAAACCAAGTTGCCATAACATAAGATGGAGTATAAGATATTACTAAGCAAGAATATTCAGACAATTCGGTCAACAACTCAAACCGCGCGATGAACGCAGGAGGGGGGATGGCCGTGAACCGCAGTCACGAAGTGGAATATTGCAACCTCGAGCTTCGTTTCGACCGCCGTCAGATCCAGAATCTCATCCGCGAACTCATCCAGGAAGGGTACTCGCTGTATTGGAACGAGAACGATCATCTGTTCATCGTATCGGTACGGACCGGACGCAAGCTGCTCAAGCTGAAGTTCCAGCGGGTGCTTAATCGCTACAAGATGATCGGCGATTACTTGGTCAAAGACGAGAAGCTGGCGCAGTGGATCGAGAAGCTCATTGGCGAAACCCGCGGTCACGCCATTGTGAAGAGATTCCGCGACCGTCAAGTGCTCAGCATTGAGAACATTATGTTCGGCGAAATTATTCGTCTCGTGGAGGTGTCCGGCATGGAACATCGGATTATTTATCAGAAGCGGCCTCAAATTACGATCGAAGATATGGTCCAGGCGTTCAGATCGAAGCGGGCCGAGCATCGTGCGGGCGTCCTTCGTCTAGAACTCGATTATGAGCTGGCCGTGCTGCACGAAGCGATAACGGAAGGACGTACGGAGGATGCGGAGGCATCCAAGGAGAAGTTGAAAGCGATGCGCGTCGAGATGCTATTGCTGGAACTGTGACGCATGAACCGATACCAAGGAAGCATCTTTCCCTAGGGAAAGATGCTTCTTTTTACTTAACAAATCCGCTTGATCACGATCGAGGCGCTGACGACGGGCGTGCATCCGTCGACTTCGTTCCTCAATTCGGTTTCCTTGTTGTCGTCGATGCGGTTCAGAGACAAGACCCCTTCAGCCAGATCGGTCACGACTTGGCCTTGGTAAGGTATCTTGCTTTCCTCCGAGCCGTAGTTGCTGCACAGAATGAACATCTTACCGCAGGAATCGTGTTTCTCGTGAGCGCAATGATGCTTATGGTCATGCTCGTGGTCCTTGTGCGGCGTGAAGAACAATCCGAACGCGGTTTTTCCTTTGTCCGGGAACACTTCCCAGCTTACCTCATACGTGCCTTTTTTGTTGATTTTAATGCATGCAGGCGACTCAAGCTCGATTGCTTGGCCATGAACGAGCTCATGGGTGAACGTGACGGCTTCGCCAGGATGTCCGGGCTTTGCGGCGCCTTTGATGCGTTGGTGCTTCGTGCTGCAGAAGAAGGCGATATCGCGCGGGCAATCCTTGCCTTTAGGTCCGCGCTTTCCCCTCTTGCCTTGAGGCCCTTCAGGCCCTTGAGGTCCTTGCGGTCCCCGAGGTCCCGGGTCTCCCTGAGGTCCGCGAGGCCCTTGAGGTCCCTGTGCCCCCGGATCGCCTTGGGGGCCGCGAGGTCCCTGAGGTCCGCCAGGACCTTGTTGTCCCGGATCACCCGGATCGCCTTTGATCCCTTGAGGTCCTTGAGGTCCTTGAGGCCCTTGAGGTCCTTGAGGTCCTTGAGGTCCTTGAGGTCCTTGAGGTTCTCTTGGTCCTCGTGTCCCTTGAGATCCGGAAGGCCCGGAAGGTCCTGCAGGTCCTTGAGCTCCTGTCGTTTGGATGATCCGCGATTTGACCTTTTTCACGACTTTGACTCGTTTTTTCTTCACGATGCGCTTTTTGGGGCATACGACGGCTGAGTGGCGGATTTTCCGCTTTTTCTTGCAGACGGGAACGACTTTCTTGACGCATTTACACGGCCTCGGCTTGCACGTATCATTCGAAGGCGCCGTACAGATCGTCTTGACTATCGTCGTCTGATTCGTTGTATGAATCGTCGGTTTCGCGATGAATATCGTCTTCTTGTTCGCGAAGAAGACAGCCGAGCCTCGCCTAGCAACGCTGTCTATCTTCTTCCTGGCCCGTTGACCGATCAAGCATAGACACCTCCCTATAGATTGACTATATTTTACGCCGCTCCGGCGGAAGGAGGCTGTACATATACCTAGCAGTCTAGTAGATGAATATCTATTTATCGTGAAAAAAGGCAATAGCGGAAATGTTCCTGCCCCTGTCCACACAAACCGATCGGACATCCCTGTGCGCGGTATCGTTCGATTGAACAATATCAAAAGGCCCTCGAAGCCTCCGGATAAGGAGGACGAGGGCCGCTTTGCTTGAAGGAACGATAAATTAAGCCTGCGCGAATTCGAGCTCGATGTGGACTTTGATCGCGTCGCCTACGAGGAAGCCGCCGGTCTCAAGAGCAGCGTTCCAGGACAAGCCGAACTCGGAGCGGTTAATCACGCCGTCAGCTACGACGCCGAATTTAATGTTGCCCCATGGATCCTTCGCAGGTCCGGAAATTTCCGTGTTCAGCGTCACGGATTTCGTCACGCCCGCGATCGTCAGATCGCCGGTCAGCGCGTATTCTTCGCCGCCTTTGGAGACGAGGGAAGTCTTCTTGAACGTGATCTGCGGGAATTGCTCGGCATTGAAGAAGTCAGGAGACTTGAGGTGTCCGTCGCGTCCTGCGTCCTTCGTGTCAATGCTGTTCACGTCAATCGTCAGCGTCGCCTCAAGGCTCGCCAGGTCGGCTGCGTCCGCGGATACGCTTGCGTCGAATTCGGTGAAGCTGCCGCGTACGTTCGTAATCATCATGTGTCTGACGCTGAACGTAATCCCGCTGTGCGATTTATCCAAGTTCCATGTGTTTGCTGCCATTAGTCATCCAACTCCCTATATGTTTTATAGTTACTATTAAACAGTAAGTTAATTAAAAATGCAAGCATAAAGTTGCGGCATGATTAAGTAAAAGATGGTTTTCATATCGGCTTAAAAAGAGTACAATAGGGTTATTGTGTAAAAAAAATAATGTGTTAAAAGGATGAAGAGAAACCATGACCACTGCAAACATCGGCGTCGTCGGTATGGCCGTAATGGGACGCAACCTCGCTCTTAACATTGAAAGCCGCGGATACACCGTAGCGGTCTACAATCGTTCCGCGGACAAAACGCACGACTTGCTGAACACGGACGGCAAAGGCAAGAACTTGGTAGGAACGTTCTCCGTAGAAGAGTTCGTGAACTCCTTGGAGAAGCCGCGCAAAATCCTCATCATGGTACAAGCCGGCTCCGGCACGGACGCGACGATCGAGTCGCTCTTGCCTTATCTGGACAAAGGCGACATCATCATCGACGGCGGCAACGCTTATTTCCCTGACACGCAACGCCGCAGCCGCGAGCTGACGGCCAAAGGCTTCAACTTCATCGGCACAGGCGTATCCGGCGGCGAAGAAGGCGCGCTGAAAGGCCCGTCCATCATGCCGGGCGGACCTGAAGAAGCTTATCGTCTCGTCGAGCCGATCTTGACGGGCATCTCCGCGAAAGTCGGCGGCGACCCATGCTGTACGTACATCGGACCGGACGGCGCAGGCCACTACGTGAAGATGGTTCACAACGGCATCGAGTACGGCGACATGCAGCTGATCTGCGAAGCGTACCAATTGCTGAAGGACGTCCTTGGCGTGTCCACGGACGAGCTTCATGAGATCTTTAAAGAATGGAACAAAGGCGAGCTCGACAGCTATCTGATCGAGATCACTACCGATATTTTCGCGGAGAAGGACGCCGAGACCGGCAAGCCGATGGTCGACGTTATTCTTGACGCAGCAGGACAGAAAGGCACGGGCAAATGGACGAGCCAAAGCGCGCTCGACCTGGGCGTTCCGTTGTCGATCATTACGGAATCCGTATTCGCTCGTTTCTTGTCCGCGATGAAGGAAGAGCGCGTAGCGGCGAGCAAGCTGCTGAGCGGTCCTAAGACGAAGCCTTTCCAAGGCGACAAGAAGGCGTTCATCGAGAGCGTGCGCAAGGCGTTGTTCGCGAGCAAAATTTGCTCCTACGCGCAAGGCTTCGCGCAAATGCGCGCAGCTTCCGAAGAGTACGGCTGGAACCTGCGTTACGGCGATATCGCTATGATCTTCCGCGGCGGCTGCATCATCCGCGCTCGCTTCCTGCAGAACATCAAAGACGCCTATGACCGCGACCCGCAGCTTCGCAACCTGCTGCTGGACGAATACTTCAAAGGCGTCGTGGAATCGTATCAAGACGCATGGCGCGAAGTCGTATCGACTGCCGTCGCTTACGGCGTCCCAGTACCGTCGTTCGCTAGCGCGATCGCGTACTACGACAGCTACCGTTCGGCACGTCTGCCGGCGAACCTGCTGCAAGCGCAGCGCGACTACTTCGGCGCACACACATTCAAACGCGTGGACAAAGAAGGCACGTTCCACCACAATTGGATCAACGGCTAATTAGAATCAACGGAGCGGCTTCTTCGGCACAAGCTCGCTGAGCATAAGACGGAAGCAAGCGGTCTCCTTATCGCTCGGATTGCGCCGGTGGATAAGCAGCAAGGCCATATCCGCGAAACATACGAAATGCGCAAGCAGCTGCGGCCGATCGAGCCCCGACCATTCGGGCGCTCCTTCGGCCACTTTTGTCTTAATGTAGCCGAGCGCGGCTTTCACGTCGTCGCGACAAAGCGGGTAGGCGGGATCAAGCAGTCTTCTAAGCGGATCGTCGGCTTGAGCTGCGGCTGTTTCGGGGTTCACGAGGACCATCACCTTTGATCTGATATGGCATACACTATCAAACTTACGGTAAATGGCGTCGATTTATACCTTCAAGGCTTTTGTGATATAGTAGAACCATCGTATTGCCAAGGAGTGGAACACGGGAGTGGACGGACAGGGCAAGTGCCGCAATATCGTCATCGTGGGATTCATGGGGACGGGCAAATCGACGGTGAGCCGAATCCTGTCGGAGCGTCTCGGCTGGGAACGAATCGATACGGACGAGGAAATCGAACGACGCGCGGGCAAATCGATTCCGCAAATTTTCGCGGAAGATGGCGAGGCTTCTTTTCGGGATTGGGAAAGCCGGGTGCTTACGGACGTACTGTCGGGAAGCGGCAAGGTAGTCGCCACCGGCGGGGGAGCTGTCTTAAGGGAGAGTAACCGCCAAGTCATGCTTGCGGGAGGATGGGTCGTTGCGCTAACGGCGGACAAGGACAGTCTGATCAAGCGCGTGATGAGCTCTGCCGCGTCAGGCACAAGGCCTTTACTCGCCGGAGACGCGGAGGCTCGCGTCACGGCGCTCTTGGAATCGAGACGGCGCGCCTACGATTTCGCGCAGGCGACGATCGACACGAGTCGTCTATCGCCTGCGGATGTCGCGAATATGATGTTGAATTGGATGCAATAAGACAGTGGTTGTTACGGCAGGTTAACCCAAGCGAGCATGCCGCCTACGAGGTTGGTCGCGCCTTTGTAACCGAGGTGCTCAAGGTATTGGCAAGCTTGATCGCTGCGATAACCGCTGCGGCAGATGATGACGACTTCCTCGTCGCGAGGGATTTCGTCCAGTCGTTGCGGAATTTGGCCGAGCGGAATATGAACGGCGCCTTCGATCATCCCGTGCGCGACTTCTTCGTGCTCGCGGACATCGATCATGTGTATGGATTGTCCGGCGTCTAGCCGTTCTCTTAACTGTTCTGGCGTTATGGTCGCGGATGCGCTCATCGTCGTAACTTCCTTCCATGAATCATGATAGGTTCATCATAAGAAACTGCATATACCGCTGTCAAATGAACGGTTGCCGGACGCAAGGAGGAGCATATGGTCATCGCCATCGCAGTCGCGATCGCGGGATTCGCCGGAGCGGTGTCCCGCTACAGCATCGGTCTTGCTTTTCCGGATACCGGGGAGACGGGGTTCCCTTGGGCTACTTTGACTATTAACCTTGCGGGAAGCCTGTTGCTTGGTCTATTGTTCGGTCTTGCCTCTCGGGGTAAGCTGCCCCCCTGGTTCAAAGAAGCTGCAGGGACGGGCTTTCTCGGCGCATTCACGACATTCAGCACCTTTAACGGGCAGCTGTGGTTACTGTGGGACAATCATGCCTACGGCTTCGCGCTAGCCTATGCGCTGGCGAGCGTCGTCGTCGGTTGGGCGCTAGCCGCGGCAGGCTTAGCATGGGGCAGCAAGGAGCGAAGAGAATGAGCCTGTTAACGATTGGACTTGTCGGGCTCGGAGGAGCGATCGGAACGCTCATACGATACGGAGCGGGGTTGCTTGCAGCTCGTAAGAACAAGCCGTCTTATCTCGCTACGCTGGTCGTTAATTTATCCGGTTGTTTCTTCATTGGATTGCTGCTCGGCCTCGGCTGGCAGGAACAGCACGAGGCGATGTACGCGTTCGCTGCGACAGGCGTTCTCGGCGGGCTGACGACTTATTCAACGCTGAACGTGCAGAAGGCGACGATGCCGCGAACGACGTCTCGCAAGACGCTGGGCTTGTACTTGCTCGCGACGTATGCGGGTGGGGCATTGCTGACCGCTGCAGGCGCCGTAGTCAGTCATTACAGTATCGGTTATCTTATTACTACATAGATTCTAGGAGCGTGCTTAACAGATGGATATGATCGTTACGCCTACGGGGCGGCTTCAAGGCGAGATCCAAGCCCTGTCTTCCAAAAACTATACGACGCGATACTTGCTCGTCGCAGCGCTCGCGGAAGGCACGAGCACGATTCTGCATCCGGCGCACAGTGAAGACGGAGAAGCGATGCGCCGCTGCATTCGCGACCTCGGCGCGATCGTTGAAGAAGACGACGAGAAGATCGTCATTACGGGCTTCGGCCGCCATCCGCGTCCGACTAAGGAACTGGACGTAGGCAATGCGGGCGCCGTGCTGCGCTTCGTCATGTCGATCGCTGCGCTGCTGCCGGAGGTTCACTTCGTCAACTCGTACCCGCAATCGCTAGGCAAACGCCCTCACGACGATCTGATCACCGCTCTCGAGAGCATGGGCGTGAACATCGAGCATCGCGAAGGCAAGCTCCCGCTGACGATTCGCGGCGGGCATCCGCGCGGCGGCAAGATTCAAGTGTCGGGCAGCGTAAGCTCCCAATTCTTAAGCTCGCTGCTATTCCTGACGCCTCTGCTGGACGAAGACAGCGAGATCGAAGTGCTGCACGACCTGAAATCGAAGGTCGTCGTCGGCCAGACGCTGGAAGTGCTCGAGCAAGCGGGCATCGTCATCGAAGCTTCCGAGGATCTGATGCACTACAGAATTCCGGGCAAGCAGCGCTACAAAGCGCAGACGTACTCCGTGCAAGGAGATTACCCGGGGTCGGCGGCGATCCTCGCGGCCGCATCGGTTACGCAATCGGACGTCATCGTACACCGTCTGCTTGAGACGAGCAAACAAGGCGAGCGCGCCGTCGTTGACGTGCTCAAAGCAATGCAAGTGCCGCTTACGCACGAGAACGGCATCGTTCACGTGAAAGGCAACGGCAAGCTAGTAGCGGGAGAGTTCGACGGCGACGAATTCACCGACGGCGTTCTAGCCATGGTCGCCGCCAGCGTCTTCGCGGAAGGCACCTCGCGGTTCTACAACGTCGAGAACTTGCGCTACAAGGAATGCGACCGGATTACCGACTACTTGGCGGAGCTTCGCAAGGCTGGCGCGAGAGTAGAGGAGAAGCGCGACGAGATTATCGTGCACGGACGTCCTGAAGGCGTCGAAGGCGGAGTCGAGATCGACGCGCACTTCGATCATCGCGTCATTATGGCGCTTACGATCGTCGGATTGCGGGCGAAGCAGCCGATTCGGATTAAGGACGCCCACCATGTGGCGAAATCGTATCCGCATTACTTCGATCATCTGAAGGCGCTTGGCGCGCAAGTCGAGTGGGTAAGCTAGAAGATCTGAACCTAGGAGAGTGACCAGAATGGCATTCGATAATCCTTCGCGAGAGCAGATCAAACTGATATTGCAAGAAGCGAACAACATCGCGGTCGTCGGCTTGTCCGACGATCCGTCCAAGACGTCGCATATGGTATCCGAAGCGATGCAGCGCAAAGGCTATCGGATCATCCCGGTTAATCCGAACGCAAGCGAGATTCTGGGCGAGAAGTGCTATGCTACGCTCGCGGACGTACCCGATCCGATCGATATCGTGAACGTATTCCGTCGTCCCGAGCATACGCCTCAGGTCGCCAAGGACGCCGTCGCGGCAGGCGCGAAGGTGCTGTGGCTGCAGCTCGGCATCGCAAGCGACGAAGCGGCCGCGATCGCCGAGGAAGGCGGCCTAACGGTCATCATGGACCGTTGCATCAAGGTCGAGGACTCGATTCTCCTGCCGAACGGGAAGCAGTAACTCACTATATACCGCCATACGTTGTGCCGTCTTCCTAGAAGGCGGCATAACGTTTTTAGAGGTGTTCGGCCACACTTGCAAAACAGAGCCTACGGGCTTACCATCGAGAGAGAGGAGGGGTAACGGACATATGTTCGGTATGGGCTATCTCCAACGGCTTGGACGGGCTATGATGCTGCCGATGACGGTGCTGCCCGCGGCCGCGATATTCATGCTTCTATCGAGATTGCCATGGGACGCGCTCGGATGGGCGAAAGCGCAGGATTTGCTGTATGCGGCGGGCATCGAGATATTCCAGCTCGTTCCGTTCGTGTTCGCGGTCGGCATCGCGCTCGCGATGTCCGGACAGACGGCATCCGCCGGTATGGCGGCGCTGACGGGCATGTTCGTATTCCAAGCGGTGACGCAGGCTTACGATCCGAACGGCGTACAGTCGTCGATGTTCGCGGGAGCGGTCATCGGGATCGCTTCAAGCTGGGCGCACGATCGGTTCAAGACGTTCCAGCTGCCGGAGTTTCTGCAGTTTTTCGGCGGGTCACGTTTCGTTCCTCTGTTCATGAGCGTATTCTCTCTGTTGTTCGCGATCCTGATGATATTCACCGGCGAATCGATCAGAAGCTTCGCGGAGTCGTCGGGGACGATCGTCGTGTCCGCCGGCGGCTTTGGCATTTTCTTATACGGATTTCTCCATCGCATTCTGGTCGCGTTCGGGCTGCACCATCTTCTTAATCATCTGTTCTGGTTTCAGATCGGGCAATATCAAGACGCAGACGACACGGTGTACTTCGGAGATTTGCCGAGGTTTTTCGCTGGCGACGAAACCGCGGGTTACTTCATGGCGGGCCTCTATCCGACCATGATGTTCGCGCTTCCCGCGATCGCCTTCGCTATCATTCACGAGGCGCGCGAGGATTTGAAGCCGAAGACTCGCAAGCAATTCCGAATCGCTGCGCTTAGTTCCTTCTTGACCGGCATTACGGAGCCGATCGAATTCGCTTTTCTGTTCGTCGCACCTTATTTATTCCTCATTCATGCGGTCATCTCGGGCGCCATTATGTGGGTCGTGTACGAGCTGGGCATCAGGCACGGATTTACGTTCTCCGCGGGGGCGTTCGAATACTTCGTTAATATGCCGCTCGCGACCAAAGGCTGGCTGCTGTTGCCGGTCGGCGCGGTCGTAGGGATCATCTACTATATTCTGTTCAGATGGAGCATCAGGCGCTTTCAGCTCACGACGCCGGGACGCGAGGATGCGACGAGACTGGACGATTGGGCCGGAGATATTCCTTATCGGGCTCCGCTCATCCTGCAGTCGCTCGGCGGCAAAGAGAACATCGTTAGGCTTGAAGCTTGCATTACCCGGCTTCGGCTTACGCTCGAGGACGATGATCGCAAGGTGGACGTTCAAGCGCTTAGGCATCTGGGAGCAGCCGGCGTAATCAGGCTCGGCAGCGGGCACGTGCAAGTCGTGTTCGGTACATATTCGGAGCTTATTCGCGAAGAGATCCAGAAGCTGCTTCAGCAGGACGTTCAACAGGTACAGTTCCATGCGCCGGTTCAAGGCCGGATGATTCCGCTGGAGGAGGTCGATGATCCGATCTTCGCCGGGCGGCTTGTCGGAAGGGGCGTCGCGTTCATTCCGGATAAAGGCGAGCTCGTTGCGCCGGTCAAAGGCAAAGTCATCCACATCCATCCTTCCTTGCACGCGATCGGCTTGCAGACGGATGACGGACTGGAAGTGCTGCTGCACGTCGGCATCAACACCTCTCAATTGGGGGGCAAAGGCTTCGCCGCCCTCGTGAACATGGGAGACGAGGTGTTGCCGGGACAGCCGCTGCTCAGGTTCCACCTTCCGACGCTGAAGCAGCATGCCAAGTCGCTTGAGACGCCGATGGTCATTACGAATTCCGAGATCGTCAAATCGTGGCGCTTCGCGCCGTTCAAAGCGGTGAAAAAAGGGCAGGCGGCAGTCATGTCGGTCGTCGTGAACGAGAGAGATAAGAAGGGGGCGGGGAAATGATTCAAGCTTTGGGAGCATCGGATGGCATCGCGATCGGCAAAGCGTTCGTTCTGCCGCATTGGGAGTGGGAGCTTCCCGAACAAAGGCTGGACGTAGGCGACTTAGCCAAGGAGTTCGACAGGCTGTACGAGGGCATTCGCCGTTCCAAGACGGAAATCAATCAGATGAAAACGGAGCTGGACGAAGCGGTGGGCTCTCAAGAATCCAGCATCTTCGACGCCCATCTGGCCATTCTGGAAGATCCGGTGTTCATGAACGAGATTCAGGGCATCATCCAGCGCCAATACAAGGTCGCCGAAGTCGCGGTCAAAGAAGCGATCGACCATTTCGTGACGATGTTCGATCTGCTGGACGACGAATACATGAAGGAGCGGGCTCTAGATATCAAAGACGTCGGCAACCGGCTGCTCAAGCATCTGCTCGGCGCGCCGGAGATCGAGCTGCCGGAGGACTCGCAGCCGTTCATTCTCGTCGTGCGCGAGCTATCCCCTTCGCAGCTCGTCCATCTAAAGCCGGAGCTTGTGCTCGGCGTCGTGACGATGATCGGAAGTCCGACATCCCATGCGGCTATTATGGCGCGAGCTTTCGGCATTCCGATGGTCATGGGCGTCGAAGGCAAGCTGGCGGCTCCGATCTCGACGGGGGAGCTCGTCATCGTCGACGGCGGCACAGGAGTGCTGTACGTCAATCCGAAGCCGGAGACCGTGTCGCGATATACGGAGATGCGCAAGCGCCAGCAGGAAGCGAAGGAACGGCTGCTTACGCTTGCCGAAGTGCCCGCGGTGACGCCGGACGGCGTCTCCTTGACGCTGGCGGCCAATATCAGCTCCTTCAAGGAGCTGAACGCTGCACTGAGCAACGGCGCGAAGGGCGTAGGGCTGTTCCGTACCGAGTTCCTGTACATGGATCGCGACCGCTTCCCGACCGAGGAAGAACAGTTCTCGGTTTACAAGGCGGTAGCTGAGAAGCTGGGCGGCCATTCGCTCATCATTCGGACGCTTGATATCGGCGGGGATAAGCAGCTGGACTACTACGAGCTGCCAATGGAGGAGAATCCGTTCCTCGGCTTCAGAGCGATTCGATTCAGTCTCGATCGCAAGGATTTATTCAAGATCCAGCTGAAAGCGATCCTTCGCGCTTCAATCTACGGAGACGTACACATTATGTATCCGTTGATCACCTCCGTTGAAGAGTTCCGGGAGGCGAACGAAGTTCTGGATGCCGCCAGACGGGAGCTTGAAGCGGAAGGCGTCGCATTCAACCGCGCGATTAAAGTCGGCATTATGATCGAGGTTCCGGCCGCGGTCGCCATCGCGGACTTGCTCGCGGAGGAAGTCGCGTTCTTCAGCATCGGCACGAACGATCTCATTCAATTCACGCTGGCGGTTGATCGGATGAACGAACAAATCAACCATCTGTATGAACCGTTCCATCCGGCCGTGCTGCGGATGCTGCGCACCGTCGTTCAAGCCGCCCACAAGAGCGGCATTCCGGTCAACGTCTGCGGCGAACTCGCGGGCGACGTTCGCGCGTTGCCGTTCTGGCTCGGGCTTGGCATCGACGAGCTCAGCTTGTCGGCGCAGGCGATCCTGCCGGTCAAGGAGTGCATGCTCCGGACGAAAGCGGCGGACAGCCGCAGTCTGCTCGACGAGCTGTTCAAGCATCGGACCGCGGGAGACATCCGTTCGAGCGCGGAGCGGTTCTACGCGGAGAGGCTGCTGACGTCGGCGACGGACAGAATTTCTCCATAAAATAAAGAAGGATACGCCTGGTTACAGGCGTATCCTTCATACAGACTGCTTATCAGAGTCCGAAGAGCAGATCGCAGAACGCCTTCGCGTAAGGCGGCAAATCCGGCGGTCTGCGAGCGGAGACGAGGTTGCGGTCGACGACGACCGCTTCGTCGAGCCACTTGGCTCCCGCGTTCTCCATATCGTCCCGAATGCCGGGCGTAGAGGTCACGGTTCTGTCCTGCAGGATCTTGGCGGAGATCAGCACCCAGCCCGCGTGGCAAATTTGGCCGATCGGCTTGCCTTGCTCGTTCATCTTGCGGATGAAGTCGAGCACGCGCGCGTCGCGGCGGATCTTATCTGGCGCCCAGCCGCCGGGAACGAGAACGCCGTCGCAGCGGTCCGCGTCCAGCTCCTCGTAACCGATATCGGCGACGGCGGGAACGCCGTATTTGCCGATATGCTTGCGTCCCTTCTCAGGTCCGGCATATAGCACTTCGGCGCCTTCCTCGCGAGCGCGATAGACAGGATACCATAGCTCTAAATCTTCGAATTCGTCGTCTACCAAGCAGATGACGCGTTTGGTCGTCATGCGGATTCTCTCCTCCATCATAAGGTTCCCGTTCATTGTAGCAAATGTTGGACGAACCTTCACGCTATGCGAACTCGAAAGGATTGTGGCATATTGAAGGATACGAATGCTGTCCGCTACTTGCGGTATGTGCCCGCCGTCGCGGTCATGGTCACGATATTCATTCTTTCCTCCCGCACCGGCGACGAGATGAACAGCTGGCTGCCGTGGGCACGGCGGTGGGTACCGTTCTTGACGGACTTTAATCCCATGCATTACGTCGCTTATTTCGGCTTAGCATTGACGATCGCTTTCGGACAAAGAAAGGCTGCATTAACGTTGCTAGGCTGCATCGTCAACGTAGCGATCTGCGTCGTATATGGCATTACGGATGAATGGCATCAGTCTTATGTGCCGATGCGTTCGCCGGACGCGAGCGATCTGTTGCACGACTTCATAGGTGCCGCGGCAGCCGCCGTCCTCGTCTATTTGGCGGGTAATTGGTATCGATATAGGCATGCCAAAAATTACACGTAGTAACGAAGCAGGAATCGAGGCCATAAAGGACGAATGGAGTAGGGCAAGCTCTTTTTGTGTAAGGAGAGAGACCCGTTGCTTAAATCGTGCACATGCGGCCAACAGATGGAATTATCGTTACGTACCGTTATTTTCGCCAAAAAAGTAAATATCACTAACGTTCCCGTATATAGCTGTGCTCTCTGCGGGCGCAACGACGTGTTCCACGGCGTCAAGGACGACGTCGGTCGGCTGATCAGTCAGCTCGGAACCGTATCCGATTCCCGCAGCATCCCGTTCGACCAAATTCACGAATGGGCCGGCTTGCTGTCGGACATGCGGACGCAAATGAGAACGCTTCAGCCTTCGGACGTCGCCAAGGCGACTGAGGAGCGAACGAACCAATTGCTCGATCTTCTTAATCTTGCAACGTCGCTTGGAGACGAAGAATGGAAGAAGGAGATTCAGTCTCGTCTTGCTCAGCTAAGCGCGCAGTACATACGATAGGATCGATCATGTAAGGGACGGCTTTGCCGTCCTGCTTTTTTTTGCTTCGGGATGCTTAATCTGCTACGATGAAGCTACGGAAATGATCCCGAGGAGGGCATAAGATGGCAAATCTGCAGCAATTGACGAGTATGGAGCAGTGGGAGCAGGCGCTCGAAGGGACGTCGAGCAAACCTCTGCTGGTGTTCAAGCACAGCACTTCGTGTCCGATCAGCGCAGGCGCGCACGAAGAGCTTCAGCATTTTATCCAGGACGATACCGGCTTGCCGGTCGATTATGCGCTCGTCAGAGTAATCGAGGAGCGTCCGATCAGCAACGCGATCGCGGAGCGGCTCGGCGTGAAGCACGCTTCTCCTCAAGCGATACTCGTGAAGGACGGCCAGGCGGTATGGGATACGTCGCATTGGCACATTACGTATGCGTTCCTATCCGACAAGCTCGGTAATCCCGCGCAAAGCTAATCTATCGAATCATCTATCAAACCTCATGTCAGATTGCTAAACATGAGGTTTTGTCGTATGATTACCTTAATAATCCACGATCGGACACGTTATCCTCCGATCTCTAACATTGGAGCGAATTATTGTGACGGTAACCATTTATGACGTAGCGCGCGAGGCCGGCGTATCGATGGCAACGGTATCTCGCGTCGTTAACAACAACCCGAACGTTAAGCCGCAAACCCGTAAGAAAGTATACGAAGCGATCGAACGTCTCGGCTATCGACCGAACGCCGTAGCGCGCGGATTGGCCAGCAAGAAGACGACGACCGTCGGCGTCGTCATCCCCGATATCGCGAACGCCTTGTTCGCCGAAGTCGCTCGCGGCATTGAAGATATCGCGAACATGTACCACTACAATATTATTCTCTGTAACTCGGACAAGCGCAAAGACAAGGAGATCCGGGTTATCAATACGCTGCTCGAGAAGCAAGTGGACGGGCTGCTGTTCATGGGCGGCGCGGTAACGGACGAACACGTTCAAGCGTTCCAGACGTCGAACGTGCCGATCGTACTCTGCGCGACGACGGACGAGAAGGGTGTCATTCCTTCCGTCGATATCGACCACGAAGCGGCTGCATTCGATGCGGTGAACCGGCTGATCGAAGGCGGACATCGTTCGATCGCCATGATCAGCGGCACGCTTCAGGATCCTGCGAACGGCTACGCGAGATTCCAAGGCTACAAGCGCGCCCTTGCGCAAGCGGGCATCGCTTATCGTGAAGACTATGTACGTGTAGGCAACTATCGGTACGAATCCGGAATCGATGCAACGACGTACTTCCTCGGCTTGTCCGACCGTCCTACGGCGATCTTCGCCGCAACGGACGAGATGGCCATCGGAGCGATCCACTGCATCCAGGATTCGGGACTAAGCGTGCCTGATGATGTATCCGTTATCAGCGTAGACAATAGCCGCATCTCTTCGATGGTCCGTCCGCTGCTCACGACGGTTGCACAGCCGATGTACGATATCGGCGCCGTATCGATGCGTCTTCTAACGAAGCTGATGAAGAAAGAGTCGGTCGAGAACGCCAAGGTTACGCTGCCGCACGAGCTGATCGTGCGCCGCTCCGTTGCTGGCCCGAAAGGCAAGTAAGCCGTATAAAGATGCCCTGCGCCGGGAATGTTGCCGACGCAGGGTTTTTGTATGAACGGCGGCTCGGCTGTCAATAGGAAAACGTGAGTTAAGTTAGAGGAAGGATGAACCCAAGGTGGCAAGTTTCGGGACGATCGGCATTATCGGTGCCATGCAAGAGGAAGTTAAGCTGCTGTTAGAACATATGGACAACCCGCAAGCGGAGCAGTACTCGGGACTAACATACCATCGTGGAACGCTCCATGGACGCAAAGTCGTGGTGACGCAGTCGGGGGTAGGCAAAGTGAACGCGGCCGTATGCACGCAAGTGTTGATCGATCGGTTCAGCGCGGATGCGGTTCTGTTCACCGGCGTTGCCGGCGCGGTAGATCCGGAGCTGAACATCGGCGATATCGTCATCTCGACCAGCAGCCTGCAGCACGACGTGGACGTTACGGCGCTCGGCTTTAAGCGAGGCGAGATTCCTTACCAAGCGGTGTCCGAATATCCTTCCGACGAAGCTCTCGTTAAGCTAGCGCAATCCGTCGGGGATCAAGTGTTCTCTGGCCGCTGCCGGACGGGACGCGTATTGTCGGGCGACCAATTCATCGCCGATCGGGCAGTTGTCAGAACGCTATACGAAGAGCTCGGAGGCGCATGCACGGAGATGGAAGGCGCCGCGGTCGCGCAAGTGTGCCATATGAACGGAATTCCGCACGTCATTATCCGCTCGATGTCCGACAAAGCGGACGGCTCCGCTCACGTGAACTTCGCCGAGTTCACCGTCGAAGCCGCTGACCGCTCCTTCGCGATCGTGAGCGGTATGGTGCAAGGGTTGTAACATACTCGCTAGTCCGCCGCTGTAACGGCCTGCGAGACCGCTGCAGCGCGGACATTTGCTGAACCGCCGCTGTAACGGCCTGCGAGACCGCTGTAGCATGTACATTCGCTAATCCGCCGCTGTAACGGCCTGCGAGACCGTTGCAGCGCGGACATTTGCTGAACCGCCGCTGTAACGGCCTGCGAGACCGCTGCGGCATGCATATTCGCAGATCCGCCGCTGTAACGGCCTGCTAGACTGCTGCAGCGCGGACATTTGCTGATCCGCCGCTGTAACGGCCTGCGAGACCGCTGCAGCACGAACATTCGCAGATCCGCCGCTGTAACGGCCTGCGAGACCGCTACAGCATGCACATTCGCTAGTCCGCCGCTGTAACGGTCCGAGAGACCGCAGCAGCATGAACATTCGCTGATCCGCCGCTGTAACGGTCCGCGAGACCGCTGCAGCATGAACATTCGCAGATCCGCCGCTGTAACGGCCTGCGAGACCGTTGCAGCATGCACATTCGCTGATCCGCCGCTGTAACGGTCTGCGAGACCGCAGCAGCATGAACATTCGCAGATCCGCCGCTGTAACGGCCTGCGAGACCGCTATAACGCAACAATGGCTGCCCTAGGGCAGCCATTTCGCGTATCTACAAGCTTATAAATGCTGGAGGGCGATTTCAAGCATCGCTTTGTTCTTGTCCGTGATCTCCTGCCGCCTAGGCATCGGTGTCCATGTCGACGTATCGTCTAGCCAAGTTGCAGGGAGCTGATCGGGGCGATGCGGGCTTTGCAGGGTCGGCCAGTCCTCTGGGAGCTTACCGCCGTGCGGCAAGCAGTCTATGCGATCCAGAAGGGGATGCTCGGACATCTCCAGCCACAGCAGGCTCCACGCGCGCGGGACGACGCGCCAATGGTCGTAGCCGCCTCCGCCGAGCGCGATCCAACGGCCATTCGTAAAGGCATCCGCCAGCTTATGAATCATACGAGGCATCTCTCGATAGATGCGCATGCTGCAATGAATATGCGCCAATGGATCGTATGCGTGCGCGTCGCAGCCGTGCTGGCTGACGATCACGTCCGGCTTGAAGGCTTCGACGGCTCGTTCTACTCCTTGCTTGAACACGTCGAGCCACGAATCGTCCTCGGTATAAGGCTCCATCGGCAGGTTCAAGCAACTGCCGTAGCCGGTAGCGTGCCCCCGTTCATGATGGAAGCCGGTTCCCGGAAACAGAAATTTGCCCGTCTCGTGTATCGAAAGCGTGAAGACGTCGGGATCGTCGTAGAAAAACCATTGAACCCCGTCGCCGTGGTGTACGTCGGTATCGATATATAAGACGCGAGCTCCGTATTTGCGGCGAATGCTGGAGATTGCCGCGGCTGCATCGTTATAGACGCAGAATCCGGCTGCACGGTCAGGGAACGCATGGTGCAGCCCTCCCGCCAGATGCAGCGCGCGATCGGCGCGGCCGGACATGACGGCTTCCGCAGCCGCGAGCGAGCCGGCAACGACGGCCAGAGAAGCTTCTTCCATGCCCGGAAAATAAGGCGTGTCCCCGTCCGCGTCAACTCCGTACTGCGGCGCGTTATCGATAGCAGCCACAGCAGGGGAGGGTTCGCTTAATGCCGATATGGCCGTTATGTAATCGGGACGATGGATAAGCGCGACTTCTTCGCGTGCTTCGACCAATGACGCCGGGGGGATTACAACATGATCGTCCAACGCGTCGCAACCGCTCAGCAGCTCTTCCGTGAGCGCCAGCCTGATTGGATGAAACGGGTGCTGCTCATTAAACAGGTACTGCTTGGATGCTGAATGATCGATCCATAGAGCTCGAGAACTCAAGCGGGTCGCCTGCCTTTCGGTTAGTACATGAAGCGCTGCCGGAATCGAACGCGGTCGAACTTCTCCGCCGATGAGAGCGGCACGTCCGGGCCGATTCTCACCATGAGGCAATTCGCGGGATGCGCGCATATCTCGGGGTCGTCCGTCGCGAACCAGACCATGCCTACGCACTTCATCAGGTTCTCCATCATCTCGCGGTACTGCCATACGTTCAAGCCGCTGCCTTCTAAGTCCCAGTGCCAATAATACTCGGTCGTGAACACGATCATATTATCGAGTTGACCGTGCTCGAACGCGGCGATAATCATCTTTTTGCCAAGACCAAGGCCTCGGTATTCGTCCGCAACCTCGATTGCGCCTAACTCGACGAGATCTTCCATTCCGCCTTGAGACCACAGCTCCATCTCGTCCGGATAATGGAAGGTGACGTATCCGACGATAAGCTCGTTCTCTCTCGCGACGATGATTCTGCCTTCGGGTAAGCCCGCAATCTCGACGAGAGCTTCTTGCTGCTCCTTCGGACGCCGGAAAGCGTCCAAGTCGGGATGCATTCTCCAGCCGGCGATCATATCCGGGGGGACGGGCCCTTCCACGACAAGCGTGCGATCGCCTCGTTCGATCGGATGTCGTACGTATCGTTTGATATGCTCCATGCCGATCTCCTTTCCAATTACCCTTGCGTGCTTCCTTATTGTAGCATATTACCCCCGGATTCGTAGATAATGTCATTTTAGCGGGATGCCCATGAGAGAGACACTATGGTATAATGGCTGTGGCAAAGGGATGATGAATCTCTTAAAAATGAAAGCGCATTCGCTAGCGAATGTCTGTATCCCAACGGGAAGGTGATGGATAGTGACACTGCAACACGACGAAAAGTTGCCAGTGACGGCAACAGGATCCAACATGGAATCTTATGAGGAAGCAGTTAAAACATTTTCTTGGGCAGACATCGAGGCGCAATTCTCCTGGGCGACTACCGGCCGTGTGAATATGGCGTACGAGGCGATCGATCGGCATGTGGCTAACGGCAAAGGGGATAAAGTCGCGCTCTATTACAGCGACAACCAGAGAGATGAAAGCTACACGTATGCGGATATGGCGAAGCAATCGAACAAGTTCGCGAACGTGCTGCGCAAGCTTGGCGTAACGAAAGGCGACCGGGTGTTCATCTTCATGCCGCGGACGCCAGAGCTGTACTTCAGCTTGCTAGGGGCGCTTAAAGTCGGCGCAGTCGTCGGCCCTCTGTTCGAAGCGTTCATGGAAACCGCGGTGCGCGATCGTCTGCAAGACAGCGGCGCCGTGGCGATCGTGACGACGCCGTCGCTGCTGCCCCGCATTCCGCGCGCGGAGCTGCCGGAGCTGAAGCATGTCATCGTATACGGTGAAGACGTTCCAGCAGGAGAAGGCATCGTGAACTACAGCCAGGAAATGGCTAGCGCTTCCGAGGAAGCGGAGATCATGTACCTTGATCGCGAGGATGGACTCATTCTGCACTATACATCCGGATCGACGGGCAAGCCTAAGGGTGTATTCCACGTCCAGAACGCCATGATCCAGCATTATCATACGGGGCGCATCGTGCTCGACCTCCGCGAGGACGACGTCTACTGGTGTACGGCCGATCCAGGCTGGGTAACGGGAACGTCCTACGGTATATTCGCGCCGTGGCTGAACGGCGTAACGAACGTCGTTCGCGGCGGACGCTTCAGCCCGCAGGACTGGTACGCTACGCTTCAGAAGTACAAGGTAACGGTATGGTACAGCGCGCCGACCGCGTTCCGCATGCTGATGGGCGCCGGAGACGACGTCGTGAAGTCGTTCGACCTGTCGAGCCTGCGCCACGTGCTTAGCGTAGGGGAGCCGCTTAACCCTGAAGTCGTTCGTTGGGGCTTCAAAGTATACGGCCACCGCATTCACGACACTTGGTGGATGACGGAGACGGGCGGACAGCTCATCTGCAACTACCCGAGCATGGTCATTAAGCCGGGTTCGATGGGCAAGCCGATCCCTGGCACGCAAGCGGCGATCATCGACGATCAAGGCAACGTGCTGCCACCGCTGCGAATGGGCAACCTGGCGATTCGCACGCCTTGGCCGTCGATGATGCGCAAAATCTGGAACAACCCTGCGAAGTACGAAGAGTACTTCCGGATTCCAGGCTGGTACGTATCCGGAGATTCGGCCTATATGGACGAGGAAGGCTACTTCTGGTTCCAGGGACGCATCGACGACGTCATCAACACGTCCGGCGAGCGCGTCGGTCCGTTCGAAGTCGAGAGCAAGCTCGTCGAGCATCCGGCCGTCGCGGAAGCAGGCGTCATCGGCAAGCCGGATCCTCTTCGCGGCGAGATCATCAAAGCGTTTATCTCTCTGCGCGAAGGCTACACGCCTTCGGACGAACTGAAAGCGGACATCGCCAAGTTCGTGAAGGAAGGCTTATCCGCTCACGCATCTCCTCGCGAGATCGAGTTCAAAGATAAGCTTCCGAAGACGCGCAGCGGCAAGATCATGCGCCGCGTCCTCAAAGCCTGGGAGCTCAACCTCCCAACCGGCGACCTCTCAACCATCGAAGACTAACACCCATACCCATACCCATACCCACACAAAAAAGGATGTGCAGACAACTGCACATCCTTTTTTGCATGTACGCCCAGCATGGGCGTCATCTCTACGGTGAAAGTCCGGAATGGGGGCTGGCAAGCGCCTACCATTAGCCAAGAGCAAGGGTGTCCGCCGCGAGGCGGAATCTGAAGGAAGCTGGAGGCAAAAGCACGGCTCGAGGTACACGAATCCAATTTGAGGCGGTTGCAGTCGGATGAGTCACCATGCCATGACGAAATCCAAAGCTGCCAAAGGCTGTAGCCGTAAACTTGGGCGAGCGCGGGCGGAAAGATGACGTTCTTATCTGGGGAGGCCTGCGGAATATGCGAAGTTACTTCGTAACCGTGACTGAGAAGTTGCGCTGAATTCGCAGGAGTCAGCAGACGCCATAGTACGCAAGCTGTTGCAACGGCTTGTGGAAGGGCTGAACTTAAAGGAGAGAAGAAAACGATGCGTTCGCGCGAAGAGCAGAGACAGCAGAATATCCCGCAAGGGAGCTCGCGGCAAAGGGTAGCGGTGAAGCCGCAAGGGTATGCCGGAGCGCCGAGTTCTTCGTCGGCACAAACCGACCTTTCTTCCCGCGAAGGACAGAACGACTTATTGGAGAAGATGCTCGAAGGAAACAACCTAAGAGCCGCATTCAAACGCGTGAAACAGAACGGAGGAGCACCCGGCATCGACCAAGTGACAGTAGAACAACTACAAGCACATTTGTGGGAGCGTTGGGACACCGTGAAAACGGAACTCCAAGCGGGTACGTACAGACCGATGCCAGTCAAACGGGTGGAAATCCCCAAACCCGGAGGCGGGGTTCGGCTGCTAGGTATCCCAACCGTGATGGACCGTCTGATCCAGCAAGCCCTCATGCAAGTGATGACACCGATCTTCGATCCGCAGTTCTCGCCGAACAGCTTCGGCTTCCGACCAGGAAAACGTGCACATGATGCAGTAAAGCAGGCACAGTCCTATATACAACAGGGGTGTCGCTGGGTCGTAGACATGGATTTGGAAAAGTTCTTTGACCGGGTTAACCATGACATCCTCATGTCGAAGGTAGCGAGGAAGGTCTCAGACAAACATGTTCTGAGACTGATACGTGCTTATCTCAACGCTGGGGTTATGGCAGACGGAATGAGGCTGGAAACAACGGAAGGAACACCGCAAGGTGGACCACTAAGTCCACTTCTAGCAAACATTCTTCTCGATGACCTAGACAAGGAACTGATGAACAGAGGGTTGGACTTTGTGCGCTATGCGGACGACTGTAATATCTTCGTCCGAAGCAAGCGCGCAGGAGAACGGGTAATGGAATCTGTGTCCCGATTTGTAGAGGGAAAGCTTAGACTCAAAGTTAATAGAGACAAAAGCGCGGTGGACCGACCGTGGAACCGTAAGTTCCTAGGATTCAGTTTTCTGCGCAACAAAGAAGCCACTATCCGGATTGCTCCGAAGAAATTGGACCAACTCAAAGAGCGCGTGAGAGGGATAACTTCGCGAACGCGGAGTATCTCCATGGAGAGCAGGTTAAAGGAACTTAACCGCTACCTGATGGGGTGGATTGGTTACTTCCGATTAGCGTCCGCTAAAACACATTGCGAACGAATGGACGATTGGATTCGCCGTAGGCTTCGCATGTGCTTATGGAAGCAATGGAAACTACCCCGTTCTAGACTAAGAAACTTACGTGCACTTGGAGTGCCCGAATGGGCAGCCCGGATGATGGCAAACTCCCGCCGAGGATGCTGGGAGATGTCCCGAAATATAAATAATGCCCTTAATCGCTCCTACTGGAACGACCAAGGGCTGTTGAGTCTGACTTCTCGTTATCTTGAACTTCGTTAACCTTTAGGAACCGCCGTATGCGGACCCGCATGTACGGTGGTGTGAGAGGTCAGGGGCTAGCCGCCCCTATCTACTCGATTCCACACGATATTGGCTTACCCTCTCGTTGGCGCACCCGGAGGAATGAACGCAGGTACGATCGCTAGGCAAGCACGAGGGGAGTAGTATAATGGAAGAAGAGAAGACGGACAGTCGCGGTTGTATCATAGAAGGAGTGAATTCGTCGTGAAAATGAATCGAATCGGCAGCTCTGAGCTGCTTGTAGGAGAGATCGGGCTTGGCTGCATGTCGCTCGG
>Ga0065721_10004297_pt1 | contig 32013 bp, 30 predicted proteins | sample Mesricmetagenome_FD_59108 | JGI IMG/M metagenome (GOLD analysis project Ga0065721, IMG submission 59108) | Mesophilic microbial community from rice straw/compost enrichment Sample: eDNA_1 v2 (version 2) | ecosystem: Engineered > Solid waste > Grass > Composting > Bioreactor | place: USA: Davis...
GACGATGAAGGAGCCGAGGCGCGGGGGAGTGGCGATGACGGCGGGATCGACGCGGCCTTCGAGGCGGGCCGCGGCGGCGTCGAGGGCGGCGAGCGCGCTCTCGACACGACGGCGGGACTCCTCGGCGGCCGCGGCGGCCTCCGCCTCCAGCTCGCCCCGGCGCACGGCGAGTTCGCGCTCCGCCATCCGCAGGCCCGCGGCGTAGCCGGCCGCGTGGCCGCGCACGACGGCGCGGTCGTCCGCACGCCCGGCCGCGGGAGCGGTCAGGTCGGCGAACAGGAGCGGGGCGAAGTCAGTCAACGAGCTCCTCCTCGGGCTCGTCGGCGGCTTCGCGGCGCAGCACGATCGTGCCGTCGGCCTCCATGGCGCGCACGGCGCTGACGATCGCGGCGCGAGCCTCCTCGACCTGCGAGCGGCGCACCGGTCCGAGGTAGCCCCGCTCGGTCTCGACGGCCTCGCGGTTGCGCTCGGACATGTTCGACATGATGACGTCGACGAGCGCGGCGTCGGCGCCCTTGATCGCGAGCGCGAGCTGGGCCGGGTCGAGCCCGCGGAGCGCCTGTTGCACGTCCCGGGCCTCGAGCTTGGCGAGGTCCTCGAACGAGAACATGCGCGAGCGCACCTCCTCGGCGAGCTCCGGGTCGCGCGCCTCGAGGTCGGCGAGCACCGCGCGCTCCGTCGCCGGGTCGGCGGTCTTGAGGATGTCGACGAGCGGTTGCACGCCGCCCGAGAGCTCGTCCTTGTCGGGCAGGGCACCGCTCGCGCGCACGAGCTGGCGCAGCGTGTCCGCGAGGACCGCGACGACGTCGGCGTCCGCGGCGTCCGCGGCGCCGATCGCCTGGGCGACCTCGACGCGCAGCTCCGGGTCGAGCTTCGACAGCACGCCCGACGCGGTGCGGGAGGACAGGTGGATGAGCAGGAGCGCGATCGTCGAGGGCATCTCGTCCTCGATGAGGGCCGCGATCGCGCCGGGGTCGGCGGCGTCGAGGAACTCGAACGGACGGCCGGCCATCGACGACGCGAGGCGGCCGAGGAGGCCCTTCGCCTTCTCCTCGCCGAACGTCGCCTGGAGCAGGGTCTCCGCGGCCTCCCGACCGCCGCGCGTGAGCATCCCGGCGCGGGCGGCGCGCGCGTGGAACTCGAGCATCGCCGCCTCGGCGACCTCGTCGTCGATCGTGTTGAGCCGCGCGATCTGCTGCGCGAGCTCCTCGGCGACGTCCTCGTCCAGCTGGCGCAGCACCTCGGCGGCGCGCTCGCGGCCGAGCTGCATGATGACGAGGGCGGCCTTCTGCGAGCCGCTCAGGCCGGTGAGGCGGGAGGCGTTCATCGGGCGCCCGCCGGTTCATCCATGAGGCGCCGCAGGTACTCGGCGGTGCGCTGCGGGTCGGCCGCCGCGAGGGCGTCGACGGCGGCGCGGGCGCGCGCGAGCTCGCTGTCGGGCTCGGGGTCGAAGCCGGGGTCGACCGCGGTGACCTGCGGGGGAGCCGTGAAGCCGGTCACGACGGGCTGGTCGTCGACCTCGTCGAGGGTCGTCGGGCCGACGGGCGAGGCCGGCACCGCGCCGACGTCGACCGCGTCAGGACGGGCGCGCTTGCGGGAGCGGGCGAGCACGACGATCCCGACCACCACGACGAGGGCGATCGCGCCCGCGACGATGCCGGTCTGCACGAGGCTGTGCAGGTTCTGCTCCGCCTCGGCTGCCTTCGCGGCCTCGATCGCGGCGGCGGCCGTCTCGGCGTTCGCGACCGCGAACGCGACGACCTCGACCGTGATCGCGTCACCGCGCGCCGGGTCGATGCCGGCGGCCGCGGCGACGAGGCTCTCGATCGCGCTCGGCTTGAGACCCTCCGCCGCGGCGGCGTCGATCGCGATCGAGACGCTCTGCCGGACGAGCGAACCCGCGGGGATCGTGCGCACCTCGGTGACCTTGTCGATCGCGTTGATCCGCTCGACAGTCGTGTTGCTGTAGCCCTCGGACTCGGTCGCGCTCGGCACGGCGATGTTGTCGGGTCCCAGCACGCCCGTCGCGCCGGGGGTGTTCGCGCCGGGGCCGTACACCTCCGACGACGTCGACTCCTGGAGCGCGAGGCCGTCCTCGGTCGGCGAGGTGAAGGTCTCGGACGTGCGCTGCGCCGACTCCTTGTCGATGACGGCGCTCACCGCCACGGTCGCGTGGCCGGTGCCGACGATGCGGTCGAGCATCGCCTGCACGCGCGCCTGCACGTCCTTCTCGTAGTCGCTCGCCGCCTGGTCGGGCGTCGCCTGCGTGCTCGCGCTGAGGAGGGTGCCGTCGGCGTCGACGACGGCGACGTCCTCCGCCGCGAGGCCGGGAACGGCCGACGACACGAGGTGCTGCACGGAGAGGATCTGGTCGACGGAGAGCGAGCGCCCGGCACGCCGTCTCGAGGAACACNGANGCCGTCGTNGGCNNCTGCTCCTCGACGAAGACCGANTGCTCCGGGATGGCGAGCTGGACGCTCGCGGCGCTCACGCCGTTGAGCGCCTTGAGGGTGCGGGCGAGTTCGCCCTCGAGGGCACGCTTGTAGGTGACCGACTGCTGGAACTCGCTCGCCGTGACGCCCATCGAGTCGAGGAGGGCGTAGCCGCCCGACTCGGAGCCCGGGGAGCCCGGCGGCCGCCGCGGCGATGCGCTGCGCGGCGACGTCCTGCTGCGGCACCATGATCGTCGTGCCGCCGTCGGCGAGCTCGTACGGCACGTCCGCCGCCTCGAGCTGCTCGACGAGCGCGCTCGCGTCCGCCCCGGCGAGCCCCGAGTAGAGGGGCACGTACTGGGGACGCGTGAGCCACGCGCCGACCGCGACGCCGGCGATGAGGATGCCGGCGAGGCCGATGAGCGCGAGGGTGCGCTGCGCGACCGTGAACTCGCGGAGGGCGTGGAGGGCGCGCTCGAGCACACCGCGGACCTGCTTCGGCATCAGGCTTGCATCCTCATGATCTCGGTGAAGGCTTCGACGCCCTTGTTGCGCACGGCGGCGACGAGCTCGAGCGTGACGGCGGCGCGGGCGGCCGCGATGGTGGCGTCGTGGATGTCGGTGAGGTCGCCGCTGAGCGCCTTGACGGCGAGGTCGGACGACTGCTGCTGCGCGGCGGAGACCCCGTCGATCGCGGACGCGATGGCATCGCCGAACGCGGTGCCGCTGACCGGCGCCGCACCGGTGCGCGGCGGGACGAGGTAGCCGGTGGGCGCGACGGCGCCGACCCCTGCGATGCCGGTCACGAGCGTCCGATCTGGAGGCCCGCGAGGTAGGTCTCGCGGGCGCGGTCGACGACGGCGGCGTTCGCGGCGTAGGCGCGCTGGGCGATGATGAGCGCGCTCATCTGCTCGGCCATGTCGATGTCCGGCATCCGCACCATGCCGTTCTCGTCGGCGAGCGGATGACCGGGCTGGTAGGAGAGGCGGCCCTCGGCGCTGCCGTAGAGGTCGGCCTTCACGTACACGCCCGACGTGCCCTCGCCGGCCTCGACCTGGAGGTAGCGCGCCTGGAAGGCGGCCTCGTCGGTGCGGCGGGCGGTGTTGACGTTGGCGATGTTGTCCGAGATGGCGTCCAGCCACTTCCGGTTGACGGAGAGGGCCGAGCCGGCGATCCCGATGGCGTCGAAGGTCATGGTCAGCTCCACCTCAGCGCCGTGCGGATCGACGAGAACTGCCCGTCCATCGCCTGCGTCGCGAACTGGTAGCGCAGCACGGTGTCGATGTTCGAGAGGGTCTCGGTGTCGAGGTTGACGTTGCTGCCGTCCTGGCGGGTCGGCTCGAGCGAGAGCTGGGTGCGGGCGACGACGACGCCGTCGCCGCGGCGCACCGACTCGGCGAGCGCATCCTCGAAGCTCACGCGCTGGGCCTGGTAGCCGGGCGTGTTGACGTTGGCGATGTTGTTGGCGACGGCCCGCTGACGCGCGGCGAGACCGTCGAGGGCGCTGTGCAGCGCCTTGAAGGTGACGGAGTCGAACACGGCTTCCCCCGGGATGAGGTGGGCGGCCGGTCCGTGGCCAACAGGTGAGCGATCCGTGCTCAGGGGCGACTGTCGGAAACCCCGCGAAAGCCCGTTAGTCCCGCCCGTCCCCCACTCCGGGGGGCGGCGGGGTCACGCCGAGCGGTCGAGGTAGACGGCGACGTCGGGGCGGGAGTCGGCGGCGCGTGCCACCCCGATGTGGCGCGACAGCTCGCGCCGCAGGCCCTCGAGCCGCGCCATCGCCTCCTGCTGGGCCGTGAGCACGGTGCGCGCCCGTGCGACGAGGTGCTCGGGCAGCGGACCGGGGTCCGCGACGAGCTCGGCGAGGTCGCTCAGCGGCAGCACGACGCCCGCGTCGGAGAGCTCCGCGGTGAGGAGGTCGACACGCGCGAGCTGGGCGTCGAACTCGTCGAGGATGGCCGCCCAGGCCGTGTGCGGATCAGGCGACGACGGCAATGCTCTGCTCCGAGGTCCCGGGGGCGGACGTCGCGAGGCTCTCCGCCGCGGCGAGCCACGCCCAGCGCAGCGGGCCGAGGTGGGCGGAGCACTCGCGCGTGATCTCCACGTCGCGCTGCACGTTCGCCGCGATGAGCCGCGAGCCGACGTAGGTGTAGATCGCAAGGAGGTCCCTGCCCCCCGACCACGCCTCGACGTCGAGCGAGTTGGAGAGCTCGGTGACGATGTCCTGCGCGTGCAGGAGGTGCGTGCCGGCGCCGGCCCAGTCGCCCTCGACCTGGCACGCCTCGGCGCGCGCCAGGTCGACCAGGAGGCGGTCGTAGAGCATCGTGACGAGCTGCGCGGGCGTCGCGGACAGCACCGTCTCGCGCAGGTAGTCGTTCGACGACGGGTAGGTCACTTCGAGCCCCCCTGGTTCGTGCTGGTGAGCTGCGACGCGAGCCACGCCGACTGCGACTGGAGCCCCGAGAGCGCCGACTCCATCGCGGCGTAGGTCGACACGAGGCGCGCGCGACGGGTGGCGAGCCGGTCGTCCCAGTCCGCGATGCGGTCCTGGAGGTCGCGGATCGTCGACTGCTGGCCGGTGATCTTCTGGGTGATCGTGCCGTCGACGGAGTTGGAGGCCTCCTTGCCGACCGCCTCGACGCGCGCCGAGATGGTGGCGAGCGCGCTCATCGTCGCGTCCGGGTCCTTCTGCATGGCCGACGCGAAGGCGGTCGCGTCGAACTCGATCGCGCCGGTGCGGGTGATCGTGATGCCGATCGACGACGGCGAGAGCCCCGAGATCGGGTCCATGACGGCGTTGCTGAGCTTCGCCGCGAGGTCGCGCGTGAGGCGGTCGCCCGTGAAGGTGCCGGCGCTCACCGCGTTCCCGCTCGCGCCCGACGTCGCCGTCACGGCCGACTTCGTCTTGATGAGGGAGAGGATGTTGTTCACGCCCGTGACGAGGGCGTTCGCGGCGTTCGACGCGGTCGCGTCGGAGCGGGCGATCGTGATCGTCACGGGCGACGTCTCCACGGCCGACACGGTGACGTCGACCCCCTCGAGGAGGTCGGCGAAGACGTTGGTCGACGAGGTGAGCTGCTGCTCGGCCGCCGATCCGGCCCACAGGGTCACCGCGGCATCCTGGGCGGTGCTCACGGTCGCCGCGCCGGGGGCGGCGAACACGTCGGTCGCGGTCGCGTCGGTCACCTCGGCGGACGTGCCGTCGTAGAGCGAGAAGCCGTGGGCGGCGCCCGAGGCGCCGGTGAGCTGGAGGCGGTAGAGCGGGTCGCCGGAGACGCCGTCGACGCCCGCCGCGACGAGGGTCGCGGTGACGCCCGTGCCCGCGGCGTTGAGGTTGGCGGCGAGCTCCTGGAGGCTCGCGCCGGCGGCGATCTCGTGGTGGGTGCCCTCGCCGTCGACGAGCGTGAGGGTCGAGCCGCCCGTCCACGCCGTCATCGCCGCCGTGACGGAGACCTGGGACTGGGCGAGGCGGTCGACGCGGAAGCTGAGAGAGCCGGCGACGGCGGTCGCGTCGGCGGAGACCTTCACGCTCGACGCGGACGACGACGCGGTCGTCGCGCGGAGCTTGTCGACCGTCGACGAGCTCGCCGCGTTCGTCGTGAGCGCCGAGACGGCCGAGTTGAGGGTCTGGAGGTCGGTGATGAGGCTCTGGGTCTTCGTGACCTTGGTGGCGAGGACCCGCTGCGTGCCCGACTCGGCCTTGATGAGGGCGTCGATGAGCGACGTCGTGTCGAGGCCGGAGACGAGGCCGTCGATTCCCATCGCCATGAGCGGATCCGTTCCTGTGGGCGGCGCGCGGCCGCGGTGAGGATGCCGGTGCCCGGCCGGCCGCGAGGACCGGCCGGGCATCGACCTGGTGTTACTGAAGGAGCTGCAGAACGCTCTGCGGAGCGGACTTCGCCTGCGCGAGCATGGCGATGCCGGCCTGCGAGAGGATCTGCGAGCGGGTGAACTCGACCATCTCCGACGCCATGTCGGTGTCGCGAATGCGGCTCTCCGACGCGGTGAGGTTCTCGGTCGCGACGGAGATCGTGTTGATCGCCGACTCGAACCGGTTCTGGACCGCACCGAGGTTGGCGCGGGCCGTCGAGATGGTGCTGATCTGCGTGTCGATCGCCGCGATCGCGGACTGCGCGTTCGCGTGCGAGTCGAACGCGATCGTGCCCGCTGCGCCCGCGCCGGCCGTGTAGCCGGTGCCGGCGACGGTGATGGCCGCGTTCGAGACCTTCGACGTCACCTCGAGGTTGCCCGCCTGGTTCAGCCGCGCGACGTAGTTCGCCGCGAAGTTGGCGTTCCCGTTGAGGGTGTCGACGACGTCGCCCGCGGTGCGGTCGGCGTCGACGGCGCCCATGGCGACCGTCACGACGGTGCCGCCCTGCGTGAACGTCCAGTTGCCGGTCGTGGTGGCGCCGCTGACGGCACCCTCACGCGTGTAGAGACCGTTGGTGAGCGCCGTGGCCACGTTCGACACGTTCGCCTGCGAGAGGTCGACCGCGATGCGGCTGGCGGCGTCCCCGTTGGCCCCCACCTGGAAGTTCAGGGTGCCGGCGCTGCCGTCGAGCAGCTTGGTGCCGTTGAAGTTGGTCGAGGACGCGATGCGCGTGAGCTCCTCACGGAGCTGCGAGGCCTCCGTCTGGATGTTCGTGCGCGCGGCCCCGTTGTTGGAGTCGTTCGACGCCTGGACCGCGAGGTCGCGGAGACGCTGCAGGATCGAGTGGACCTCGCCCAGAGCACCCTCCGCGGTCTGCACGACCGAGATGCCGTCCTGCGCGTTGCGGGCGGCGACCTTCAGGCCACCGACCTGCGAACGCAGGCCCTCCGAGATGGCGAGCCCAGCCGCGTCGTCGGCGGCGCGGTTGATCCGGAGGCCGCTCGAGAGCTTCTCGAGGGACTTGTCCAGACCGGACTGCGTCGACGACAGGTTGCGGTACGCGTTGAGCGCGCCGATGTTGGTGTTGATCTGCATACCCATTGTGATTCCTCCATGATTCGGGTGTGACAGCCGGTCCATCCGTGGTCCGGCGAGTACGACTGTCGGTCGGTGCGGCGATTCCGTTAGGAGCCGCGGACGGGGTGTCAGCCGGCGGCGGACATCCCGAAGACGGGCGCCGGGGCGGCCCCGGCCCGCAGGCGCGAGGTGCCGAAGTCGGCGAGCGCGGCGAGGTAGGCACCGCGGCGGGCGGGGGCGATGCGGGAGGCCGGCTCGGCCGGAGCCGCGCCCTCGTCGCCGTAGTGGGTCGACATCCCGTCCTTCAGCAGCCGGAGCGCCTCCGAGCGCATCTGCGACACCGCGGAGTGGGTGAGCCCGAGCTCCTGCGCGACCTCGGTGACGCTGCGGTCCTCGAAGAAGACCTGCTCGACGATGTAGCGCATGCGCTCGGGCAGCGCCTCCACGGCGGCCCGCACGAACGCGGTGCGCTCGCCGTCGAGGAGCGAGTCCTCGGGGCTCGCGATCTGCGCGGCGACGGTCTCGGTGACGTGCTCGTCGAGCGTCGTCGTGACGGTCGAGGCGTCGGAGAGGGCGGCCCGGGCGGTGGCGATGTCGACGCCGAGGGCGTCGGCGAGCTCGCTCACCTCGGGCGTGCGGCCCAGGGCGGTGGTGAGGGTCTCCTGCACGGAGAGCGTCTCCTTGATGCGGGTGCGCATCGTGCGGGTGGCCCAGTCGGCGGAGCGCATCTCGTCGGCGATCGCGCCGGTGATGCGACGGCGGGCGTAGGCGCCGAAGGGCACCCCGCGCTCGGGGTCGTAGGAGTCGGCGGCGAGCACCAGCCCCAGCGAGGCGGCGGAGGCGAGGTCGTCGCGCGACAGGTGCGTCGCCCGTCCCCAGATCTCCGAGACGAGGTAGCCGACGAGCGGCAGGTTCTCGACCACGAGTCGGTCGCGCTCGGCCTTGAGCATCGTGTTCCCCCCTTTGCGACAGCAGGTACCGGGGAACGCGACGCCGTGGTTCGGGTCCGGCGTCGTCGGTCGGACCCTTCTGTCCCAGCATCCCGAGCGGTTCCCCAGCAGAACCGTTCGGGACTCCAGGCCCGACAGAGGGAACGAAACCAGGCTCGTCTACCCCCCGAAACCCCCCACTCCGGGGCATACCCGAGCGGGGGTCACCTTTGGGGTACGGGGGTGTCCGCGAGAAGGAGGACACGTTTTTCGCCTTACGGTTTCGCCGCGATGACCGACTGTGGTCCTGGATGAGAGGAGGGCCGGATGGGTGCCCAGGAGCTGTCCACGCTGCTGTGGCGTGAGCGCGAACTCCTCGAGCTGCTCCAGTTCAAGCTCGAGGAGGAACGGCTGCTGCTCACCGCCGGCAAGTCGCGCTGGCTGCCCTTCGCGACCCGCGAGGTCGAGCAGGTGCTCGACCGCCTCCGCGCCTCCGGCCTGGAGCGTTCCGTCGCCGCCGCCGACGTCGCGGAGGAGTGGAACGCGAAGGAGCACACCTTGGGGTCGCTCATCGCCGCTGCCCCCACATCTGCCTGGCGCGAGACGTTCGAGGCCCACCAGCGGGCGCTCACCGAACTGACCGCGCAGATCGCCGAAGTGCGCGATGCGAACGTGCAGTACCTCCGCGCCGCGACCCAGTCGACGCAGGAGACCCTCGCGTCCCTCGACCTCGGCTCCGGGCTCTACGACGCCCGCGGCGCCGCAGCCACCGACGTCGCCCCCGGGCGCATCCTCGACGGGGAGGGCTGACCGCATGGTCAACACCACGTTCGGACTCCTGGTGACCGCCGCGTCGGGCCTCCAGGCCGCCCGCGCGGGCATGGATGTCGTGGGCCAGAACATCGCGAACATCAACACGGCGGGGTACACGCGTCAGCGGGTCGAGACGAGCGCCGCGGCACCCCTCGGCGCCGGGAACCTGCTCGACTCGACGTTCCGCGTCGGCTCCGGCGTGCGGATCGACGGCGTGCAGCGCCTCGGCGACACCCTGCTCGAGCGCCGCCTCCAGGCCACCGCCGCCGACGCGGGCGAGGCGCACATCCTCACGACCGTCTTCGCCGCCCTCGAGGCGGGCATCGCGGAGCCGAGCGAGCACGGGCTCGCCGCCGCCCTCAACGGCTTCTGGGCGGCGTGGCAGGACCTCGCCGCCCAGCCGACCGACGACTCCATCCGCGGCGTGCTGCTCCAGGAGGCGCGCAGCCTCACGGCCCGCATCTCCGAGACCGCGAGCACGGTCGAGTCGACCTGGTCGAGCGTGCGCGCAGACCTCGTCGACGCCGTCTCAGAAGTCAACGAGCTCGCCGTGCGTTTCGCGAGCCTCAACCGCCAGATCACCACCCTCGCGGCGTCGGGCGGTTCGACGAACGAGCTCCTCGACGAGCAGGCGCGACTCGCCGCCCAGCTCGCCGAGCACACCGGATCGACGCTGCGTCGGCATCCCGACGGCTCCGCCGACGTCATCATCGGCGGCAACGCCCTCGTCTCCGGCTCCAACGCCCGCCGACTCGTCGTCGTCGGCACCGAGAACCCGGATGCCGTCGGCACCGACCCGGTGCGGGTCGAGTGGGGCCACCACCCCGGCGTCGCGGCGGAGATCGGCAGCGGCGAAGTCGCCGGCCGGCTCGCCGCCCTGTCCGCGTCGGGGCCGCTGCGCACGCAGCTCGACGCGCTCGACGCCGTCGCGACGTCCCTCGTCGCGAAGGTCAACGCCGTCCACGCGGGCGGTGCGACACGGGCCGGCGTCACCGGACTCGACTTCTTCTCGTTCACCCCGGGCGTCCCCGCGGCGCACGGCATCCAACTCGTCCCGACCGGCGTCGACGCGATCGCCGCCGCCACCCCCGGCACGGGCGGGGCGGGCGGGCACGTCGCCGACGCGATCGCACAGCTCGCGCACGCGGCCGACGGACCCGACTCGATCTGGAACGCCTACGTCGTCGCCCTCGGCACCGAGTCGCGCGCCGCGATCTCCCGTGCGACCCTCGCCGACCAGGCCGCGGCCGGCGCGGAGGCGGCCCTTCAGTCGCAGTCGGGCGTCGACATCGACGAGGAGACCGTGTCGCTCATGACCTACCAGACCGCCTACCAGGGCGCAGCGCGCGTGCTGACCGCCGTCGACGAGATGCTCGACGTGCTCATCAACCGCACCGGGCTCGTGGGGAGATGACGATGACCCGCATCACGACGCAGATGCTCACGACGGCCGCGCAGCGCAACCTCGCCAACTCGCAGGCCGCGCTCGCGCGCCTCCAGGACATGGGCTCGAGCGGCACGCGCCTCGCGCGGCCGTCGGACGACCCCGCCGCGACCGCCGCGGCCCTCCGGGTGCGGTCGGCGCAGCGCGCCAACGAGATCCACCAGCGCAACGCCGACGACGCCCTCGGCTGGCTCGGCACTCTCGACACCGCCCTCGGCGCCTCCACCGACCTGCTACGGCGGGTCCGCGACCTCACCGTGCAGGGCGCGAACGCGGGCGCGATGTCGGCGGAGTCGCGCGAGGCGATCGCCGTCGAGCTCGAGAGCCTCCGCGACGCGCTGCTCCAGCAGGCCAACACGCAGTACCTCGGACGCAGCGTCTTCGCGGGCAACTCGCTCGCGGGCCACGCCTTCGCGGCCGACTACTCGCACACCGGCGTCCCGGGCGTCACGCTCGAGCGCCGCATCGCGCCCGACACCAACGTCGTCATCGACGGCGACGGTGTCGCGGCGTTCGGCTCGGGAGCCGCCTCGGTGTTCGCGCTCATCGACGACATCGCGGCCGACCTGCGCGCAGGCACGAGCGTGAGCGGCCGGCTCGACGCGATCGACGGCTTCGCATCCGCGATCGTCACGCAGAGGTCGATCACGGGGAGCCGCTACGCTCAGGTCGAACGCGGGAAGGAACTCCTGGAGATGTCGTCCAACGATCTCGAAGCACGCCGCTCCGGGCTGGAGGACGCCGACCTGGGCAAGATCATCATCGACCTGAAGATGCAGGAGGTCGCCTACCAGGCGGCCCTCAGCGTCACCGCCCGAGCCATCCCGCCGACGCTTCTGGAGTTCCTCGCGTGACCGCGACCCTGACCTTCACCGCTCCCCCGCCCGGGCTCGCCCCGCATGTGGAGTTCTCCCTCGACGACATCGAGGGCGCCCCCGGCCTCCACGCGCTCCGAGCGGCGACGGATGCCAACGTGCGGCTCTTCGTCGTCGAGCCGGCGGTGTACGTGCCCGACTATGCGCCCGCGTTCACGGAGGAGCACCTCCAGGACGTGGGCGCCGACCGCCGGGACGACGCCTCCGTGCTCGTCGTCGCGACGCTCGACGACGAGGGACCGGTCGTGAACCTGCTCGCCCCCGTGCTCGTCAACACGGCGACCGGCGCGGCGTCGCAGGTCATCCTCGACGGCTCCGACTGGCCGCTCCGCGCGCGCCTGCTCAAATCGGCCTGACACCGGCGCTCAGTTCCGCGTTTTGCGTCTGAGTACGCGTCGACAAACGCTGACCCTGACGCAAATCGCGTGATCCGGTGCCTACGCTGATCCGCATGACTCCCGAGGGGTGGATCGAGCACCGGCGGGGCGACCGCGAGTTGCTCGGGTGGATCGTGCCGTCGGGCGACGGGTTCGACGTCGTCGACCTGCTCGGACGGTCGCGCACCGACTCGCCCGTCGACTGGCTCACCGCCGAGACCCTCCTCGACGACCTCGGGATCGGGTACCTCGCCGACCGTTACACCCTCGTGACGGACGACGGGGTCGAGCGTCCCGTGCGCATCGCGGAGGCGAGCACCGACGGGGTCACGGTCGTCGCCGACGACTTCGGGGCGGCATCCGCCGTCGGCGCGAACCCCGAGCGCTTCACGCTGCCGTTTCCGGTGCCTGCCGAGGTGCTGCGGTCGTAGGGCGGCCCGCCAGGTACGACGAGAGGTGGTCGGCGAGCTCCTCGGTGTCCTGCCCCGCACCCCCGACTGTACGTGGAGCGTCGGCGCCGCAGCAGCGATGTGCCGAGCACGTAGAGTCCCGGCGATCCCGTGACGACGCCTCCGTCATGCGACAGCCGTCCCTTGTAGTCGAGCACCGGGACGTCGAGCCACGAGTAGTCGGGTCGGTAGCCCGTCGCCCACAGCACCGTCGAGATGCCGGATGCCGCGAGGTCGAGTTCGAGGGCGGGGGCGGCGTCCACCTCGGTCGGGCCGAAGCGCTCGACGTCGCCGATCCCCGACGCGCCGGTCGCCTGCGCCCACTCGTCGAACCGGTCGAGGAGCCGCTCGAGCTTGAGGTCGGCGAGCTTCGCGGTGTTGGCGAGACCCCCGGAGAACTGCGCCCGCCCGTCGGCGATGCGCCCGACCCGGCCGACGATCCGCACCCCGCGCTCGCGCAGCGCGCGGAGGTCGACGCTGCGTCGATCGGGGCTCCCGACGAGCTGCGGCGACGGCACGTGCCGGGCGCGGATGATGTCGTCGATCTCGTCGTACCGCTCGTCGAGCACGCCCGCGGCATCCATCCACCAGAAGATGTCGCGCCCGCGGTAGGTGCGCGGCATCCTCACGTGCTCCCCCGCCGACAGCACGACGTCTCGGCCGGAGCGCGCGAGCTCGTCGGCGAGCTGCACGCCGCTCGCGGACGCGCCGACGACCAGCACTCCCCCGTCGGGCAGGCCCTCGGGCGAGCGGTAGTCCTTCGAGGCGAGCGAGAGGACGGAGGCGGGCACGCCGTCGGCGAGGGGCGGCAGATTCGCGATCCCGCTGCCGCCGTTCGCGAGCACGACCGCGTCGGCGACCCACTCCCCCGCGGTCGTGACGACGCGGTAGCCGTCGTCGTGCGGTGCGACCGAGGTGACCTCGACCCCGGTGCGGACGGGCGCGCCGATCGCCCGCGCGTACGCGGCGAGGTGGTCGGCGAGCTCGGGCGCCGTCATGAACCCGTCGGGGTCGTCGCCGGTGTAGTCGAACCCGGGGAGCGAGGTCTGCCAGTTGGGTGTGAGCAGTCGCAGGGAGTGCCAGCGGGTGCGCCACGAGCCGCCGACCTCGGAGCGGTCGAGCACGACGTGGTCGATGCTCCGCTCGGCGAGGCGGCGGCTCATGGCGAGGCCGGAGTGACCGGCCCCGAGGATGACGACGGTGGTGCGCTCGGACAAGTTACGCGAGCGAGACCGTGACGTTCGTCGGGTTCGTCAGCGCGTCGAAGACCGCGGAGCGCTTCTGCGACTGCGCGACGAGCGCGGCGATGTCCTCCTTCGACGCGTCGGCGTCGATGTCGAACGTGACGCGCACGTCGTTGAAGCCGTTGCGCACCTCCGGGTCGCCGCCGAGGATGCCGAGGATGTCGTGGTCGCCCTCGACGACGGCCTTGACGCTGCGCAGCTGGATGCCGCGGTTCTGCGCGACGGCGGCGACGCCCGCGGTGAGGCAGCCGGCGAGCGCGGCGAGCACCGTCTCGACGGGCGTGGGAGCGTGGTCCTCCGACGCGAACACCTCGGGGTGGTCGCCCTCGAGGGTGAACGCCTTCACGTGCTTCTGCTCGGCGCCGAGCCCCTGGAAGTGCTCGATGGTCTGACGCGAGTGGGTGCCCCGGATCCACTCGGAGGTGGCCTTCCAGGTGAACTGGGCGGCCTCGGGGGCCTGGCGCAGCGCGTCGCGCGCCCCGAGGAGCGCCTCGGTGTTGACGCCGTTGTCAGCGGTGGCGGTGGTGCTCATGGGTCTTCCTTCCTGAGATCCGTGCGAAGACACCGCGACGCTACGCCCGCCCTGAGGCGGCGTGGCCGTTTGTGACGTTCCGTTGCGACGAACTGTTACAGGATGTTGCGACCCGGAGCGGGCTCAGGCGGGGTCGGCGAGCGGCGTCTCGAGCGGCAGACCGAGGGCCTCGGCGACGCCGCGGTTGTAGAGCTTCCCGTCGTGCGTGCTGAATCCGCGGGCGAGCGGTCGGTTGCGTGCGGTCGCCGCCTCCCAGCCGTGGTCGGCGAGGTCGAGGATGTAGGGCAGCGTCGCGTTGGTGAGGGCGCGCGTCGAGGTCTCCGGCACGGCGCCGGGCATGTTGGCGACGCAGTAGTAGACGGAGGCGTGCACGGCGAACGTCGGGTCGTCGTGCGTCGTGGGGCGCGATCCCTCGAAGCAGCCGCCCTGGTCGATCGCGATGTCGACGAGCACGCTGCCCTCCCGCATCCCGGCCACCATGTCGTCGGTGACGAGCTTCGGGGCGGCGGCGCCGGGGATGAGCACGGAGCCGATGACGAGGTCGGCCTCGCGCAACTGCTCGGCGATCTCGTAGCGCGACGAGTGGCGGGTCTGGATGGAGTTGCCGAAGCTCTCCTCGAGCTGGCGCAGGCGCGGGAGGTTGACGTCGATGACGGTGACGTCGGCGCCGAGGCCGACGGCGTTGCGCGCGGCGTGCTCGCCCGCGACGCCGCCGCCGATGACGACGACCTTCGCGCGGCGCGTGCCGGGGACGCCGCCCATGAGGGTGCCGCGACCCCCGGTGGAGTGCATCAGGTGGTAGGCGCCGACGACGATCGACAGGCGGCCGGCGACCTCGCTCATGGGGGCGAGGAGCGGCAACGACCGGTCGTCCAGCTGCACGGTCTCGTAGGCGATCGACGTCGTGCCGGCGGCGAGGAGGGCGTCGGTGCAGGCCCGGGATGCGGCGAGGTGCAGGTAGGTGAAGAGCACCTGGTCGCGACGCATCCGCGAGTACTCGGCCTCGATGGGCTCCTTCACCTTGAGAAGCAGGTCGCCCTTCGCCCACACGTCGTCGGCGTCGGCGGCGAGCTTCGCGCCCGCGGCCACGTACGCCTCGTCAGAGATGCGGGACCCGCGGCCGGCGCCCGGCTCGATCCACACCTCGTGACCGCGCGCCACGAGGGCGTCGACACCCGCGGGGGTGATCGCGACGCGGTTCTCGTTGTTCTTGATCTCCGTGGGAACGCCGATGCGCATGGCCGGACCTTTCGACAGTGAAGTGGGTCAATTCTGAAGCCTCTACGTTTCGAGAGCGTGAACACCGAAACATTCGCATCGAATCGACCAGATCGGCTTGAATGTTTCCGTCACCGAGCCCCGAGGAGGCCCCCGTGTCGGATGTCCTGCAGTCCGAGCCCGACGACGTCGACCGCGCCGTGCTCGGCATCCTCCAGCGAGACGCCCGCGCGACGAATCGCGACATCGCGCGCCGCCTCGGACTCGCCGAGTCGACCGCGCACGCGCGCGCCCGGCGGCTCGAGAGTCGCGGAGTCATCGCCGGCTACGAAGCCGTCGTGCGGCAGAGCCGCCTGGGCCGCGGACTCCAGGCCCTCATCCACGTGACCCTGCGCCCGGGCGCGCGGCAGACGAGCCTCACCGAGTTCCGCGAACTGGTGAGCGCGCTGCCGGAGGTCAACCAGCTGTTCTTCCTCGGCGGCACCGACGACTTCATCGTGCACGTCGCCGTCGAGGACTCCTCCGCCCTCCGCCGCCTCGTCGTCGACCACCTGTCGGCGAACCCCGCCGTCGCCTCGACCCGCACGAGCATCGTGTTCGAGTACCACCGCAACATCACGACGGCGTCGTTCGACTGACGCGGGATCACGCGGCGAAGCGCGCCGGCGTGGTGCCGAGCGTGCGGCGGAACGTCCGCGTGAGATGCGCCTGATCGACGAAGCCGATGCGGGCGGCGACCTGCGCGGGCGCGACGCCGTCGAGCAGTAGACGCCGCGCGGCCTCCACCCGGCGGCCGATGAGATAGCGGTGCGGCGGGATGCCGTACGCCCGCACGAAGGTGCGGATCAGGTGCTCTGGGGTCGCACCCAGCGCCGTGCCGCACTCAGCGAGGGTCGGCGGGTCGACCAGGCGTCCGTCCAGCAGTTCCCGCAGGCGCACGGCGAGCGGGGCGTCGGCGGCGGATGTCGGAGCCCTCGACCCGAGCGCCGCTTCGACCCGGATGACGAGCATCCGCAGCACGCTCTCCGCCACGAACCTGTCCCCGGGTGCCGCGACGGCGGCATGGAACCGGGCCGCGAGTCGGGCGACTGTCGGGTCGCCGACGAGGGGCCCGTCGACGGCGGCGCCGACGCGGGCCGCGTCGATCGCCTCGGGTGCGAGGTAGACGACGCGTTTCCGGAACGCGTGCCCGGGCCGTGCCGAGTGCCCGTCGTGGGCGACTCCGGGCGGCAGCACGGACAGCGTCGAGGCTGGAGCCCGCCGCTCGTGACGACCCAGCCGGTAGTCCACCGCGCCGCGGTCGATGAGCAGGAGCGACCACTCGTCGTGCACGTGCAGCGGATAGGCGTGCGCCGAGAGCTCCGCCTGCAGCACCTCCCGGACACCCGGGACGTCCGGGCGCCACGCCCGCATCCGGTCGCCCGGCGTCGCGTCCGCCATGTCAGGAACGTACAAGACACGCAGACCGACCCGTCGGATCGTGGACGGCATGAGCGAACCCGACCTCCCCTACCGCTTCGACACCCGCGCCGTCGTCGTCGTGCGCGACGACCTCGCACCCTGGCAGGAGCTCAACGTCACCGCGTTCCTCAGCACCGGACTGGCGGCCGACGCGGGCCTCCTCGGCGAGCCGTACCTCGACGCCGACGGCACCGTCTACACGCCGATGCTCAGGGAGCCGATCATGGTGCGCGTCGCGTCCGGCGCGGAACTCGCCGGCATACGCGCGGCCGCAGTCGCCCGGGGGCTGCGCACAGCCGTGTACACGGCCGAGCTCTTCACGACGACGCACGACGCCGCCAACCGTGCGGCCGTCGCCGCGGTCGCCGGCGCCGCGCTCGACCTCGTCGGCGTCGCGGTCCACGGACCGAAGAACGCCGTCGACCGGGTCACGAAGCGTGCGAGCCTGCACCCCTGACGCCTTCCGAAAAGCGGTCGTAGGCTCGAACGGTGAGCGACATCGAGGCGGGCCTGGACGGGATCACCGAGGAGCGGCTGCTGGATCGACATCCGCACCCTCTCCCTCTCCCGGAGTTCCAGGGCCCGGCGCCCCGGGACCGACGGCGAGACCGTCACGATCGACTACCTCGCGCAGCAGCTGCGCGGCATGGGGCTGCGCGGCGGGATGCCCGACGGCGGTTTCGTGCAGGAGGTGCCGGTCGTCAGCAACACTCCGGCGCCATCGACGCGCATCGTGTTCCCGGACGCGGAGCCGCTCCAGCCGACGCATTTCGACGACTACCTCATCCGCTCGCCGCACCCGTCGGTCGACCTCCGCGCGCCGCTCGTCTTCGTCGGGTTCGGCGCGGAGGCGCCCGAGTACGACTGGAACGACTACCCCGACGACGTCGACGTCACCGGCGCGATCGTCGTCATGCTCGCGGGCGACCCCCACCGTCCCGACCCGGACGACCCGGAGCGGTCGGACCCGACGTTCTTCCGCGGCTCCGGGATGACGTACCACGGCCGCTGGACCAACAAGTTCGACGTCGCCGACCGCCACGGGGCCGCGGGGTGCCTCATCATCCACGACGAGGTGCGCGCCGGCTATCCGTTCTCGGTGCCCCGCAGCGGGTGGGAGGGCGAGCACCTCGGGACGGAGACGACGCCCGACCGGATGCCGGTCGAGGGCTGGCTGACGCAGGAGTTCGCGCGCGAGCTGCTCGGGCGCGCGGGCCTCGACCTCGACGAGCTGGAGCGCCGGGCGCTCGAGCCGGGCTTCCGTCCGGTCACGATCGGCGCCGAGGCCCACGTCACCCTCGAGAACACGACGCGCCGCTTCACCTCGCACAACGTCGTCGCGCGTCGCGACGGCACCGACCCGGAGCTCGCGAAGGAGTGCGTCGTGCTCTCCGCTCACTGGGACCACTTCGGGCAGCGCACCGAGGACGGCGTCGTGCGCACGCTCGGCGGCGCGGTCGACAACGCGTCCGGATGCTCGGCGGTGCTCGAGTTGGCGCGCGCCCTCGCGGCCGCCCCGAGCCGCCGCAGCTTCGTGTTCCTCTTCTTTACGCTCGAAGAGTCGGGCCTCCTCGGCGCCGCCCACTACGTGGCGGAGCCGGCGGTTCCGATCGAGGACACCGTCGCCGTGCTCAACCTCGACATGATGAACGTCTGGGGACGCACGAGCGACGTCGTGAGCACCGGGCGCGGCCACTCGAGCCTCGACGCCGTGCTCGAACGCCGCGCGGCGGAACTCGGTCGGGAGGTGACCGGCGACCCGGAGCCCGACAAGGGCTACTTCTATCGGTCCGATCACCTCGAGTTCCTGCGCAAGGGCGTGCCGGCGCTGTTCTTCCTGCACCCCGGATCGGTGTACGTCGACCGCCCCGCCGACTACGGCACCGCCGTGCGAGCGCGCTACGTGAGCGAGCTGTACCACAAGCCCGGCGACGCGATCGAAGACGACTGGGACCTCACCGGGATGGTCGAGGACGTCCGGATGCTCGCCCGCATCGGGCGGGACGTCGCCGACGCCGACGACCGGCCCACGTGGTCGCCCGACTCGGAGTTCGCGCAGGCGGCCGACGACTGACGGAGCCCGCTCAGAGCGGGAACGGGTGCTTGAACGGGGTGTCCCGTAGGACGTTCCCGCCGGCTCGCAGCGGATACCGCTTTTCAAAGAGCCGGAATCCCGCACCGTACTCGTCGTCGCGCGCCCGCGTCAGCGCCGCCTCGCGACGTGCGAAGTCGGTCTCGCGCGTCGAGTACATGTACTGCACACTCGCCCACGACGCCATGCCCTCGTAGATGAAGAGCTCGTTCGCCGCACCGTATCGCTCGAGGATGGCCGCGCGGTTCCAGGTGCGCTGCTGCCAGACGTGCGTGAGCTCGTGCGCGAGCGTCCAGATCGTCGGGAGCTTGGGCGACCCATTTTCGACGTAGAGGTCGTAGCCCGCCGCGTTCGGGCGCGCGAAGCCGAGCACGCGGGCGTCGAAGCCTGGCGTCGTCCGCGGGCGCTCGTTGGTCTGGCGCGCGATCACCTTCGCGTTCTCCATCCGCACCGTCATCCCGACGCGGAACTGCACCTCGAAGATGACCTCGAAGTTGCGCCGCACCTCGTGGAACAGGGCGACGAACTCGTCGTGTGTCGTCACCACCGTCTTGGAGCAGATGACGCAGCGCTGCCGACCGTCTCGGAGGCGGTCGAACTCGCCACCCACTGAGCGGTCGCCCGCAGAAGTCGCACGCCTCGCCCGTCGCGGGCTCGAGGTCGAGTCCGGTCCCGGCGCGCCGGGAGAGCGCGTCGCGCGACTGCTGCAGGTAGTTGTCGCCGAAGCCTTTCGCGGTGAGGTACTCCAGCGCCGCCCTCCCGTCGAGGGAGGCCGCGGGCGCCACTCCCCCGAACTGCAGGTAGCGCGTGGGGTCGATCGTCGCGGTCATGAGGCGGGCTCCTCGTCGGACTCGGGATCGGGCTGGGGCTCGGACGGCGGTTCCGCCACCGCCTCGGGCTCGGCCGCGGCCGTGGGCTCGGGCGGCATCTCAGGAGCTGCAGGGGCGGGACGACGTCGGCGACCGATCAGCAACAGGAGGAAGGCGAAGAAGGCCAGGATCGCGCGGCCGACCCGGCGCAGGAACGAACCGACGCGCTCCCAGAAGCCCGGCTTCCTCCGCACCGGCGGGAAGTCGGGCTCCACCTCCACGACCTGAGGCTCCGGCTCCTCGGGCATCGGGGTCTCCCGCCAGAGCAGGTAGTCAGTGACGATCTCGAGAAGGCGGCGCCAGTTGCGCTCCACCGCGACGATGAGACCGAGGTCGACGAGGCTGTCCTCGACGATGAAGATCGAGTCCGGGTGTCCCTCAACGACGAGGTCGTCGAGCAGATCGCCCGACTCGTCGCCGTCGTCGACGGTGAGCGCGGTCAGGTAGTCGTGACCGTTCGGGAAGATCGAGACGAAGAGCTCGTTGAGCACCGCCGTGATCGTGCGGCGGGTGACCGCGTCGATCTCCGGAAGCCGGAGCTCGAGCACCTCCTTCTGCTTGTAGATGCGCGTCGGCACGTCGTCGACGCCGATGCGCCGGGCGTCGGCGAGCGCTGACCGGCTCGGCATCTCGAGGTAGCCGGTCGTCGCGACCGAGATCGCCGCGAACGACCGGGTCACCTCGATGCGGTGAGCACGCGGCAGGCCAGTCGCACTCGGCTGCGCCTCCACGCGATCGACCGTGAGCCGGGAGCCCGCCGCCTCGTTGACCTGCAGGTCGGACAGCGTGAACGTGCGGATCTGCCGGTACACCCGACGGTCGCGGATGTGGTCCGCCGCTCGCCGGAGGACGACGCCCTCCTGCTTGCGGGCGCGGCCGATCGACTGCACCTCGTAGTACTTGCCGTCGTATGTGAGGAACTGCCCGGGCAGCATCGCCTGGAAGACGTGCCCGTAGAGCAGCGCGCCGATGTACGAGGCATCTTCGCGCTCGTCCTCCACGAAGAAGTAGGCAGCCTGCAGGTGCTCGAGGACGGCCTCGATCCGCTCCGACGCCGCGACGCGATAACGCATGACCCCGGAGCCGCCGTCCTCGGCGTCGCGCTCGCCGAGGATCTCGAGGCCCTCGATCCCGGTGTGCTTGCGCACGAGCTCCTTGAATCGCACCACGAGCGGCTGGTCATCGAGCAGCCGCATCCCTCCGTCGTCCTCCGGACCGTCGGGCACCTCCACCCCGAGGATCTTGAGTTGCTTGGCGAACTCGGACTCGTCGATGTCGAACGCGAACATCGTGAGCAGCAGCCGGAGCACCCCGTTGCGCTCCGTGCGCGCGAAGTCGGGGACGATCGACGGGATCGCCTTCGGGTCGGCGGCGAAGATCTCGCGGTTGGCGACCATGTAGTCGCGCAGCAAGTAGTCGCCGGAGATGAGGTTGACGAACCCCTCGCCGCGGGCCCGCGTCGCGTACAGGCGCAACGACTCGAAGACGTTGTTGATCTCGTCCTCGACGACGAGGAACTGCCGGTCGGCGCGCTCGACGCTCCAGGGGCTCGCGACCGGCACGATGGCCTCGGTCAGGGCGACCTGGGTCAGGTCGAGCTCCGCGAACGCGTTGATCGTCGCGTAGTACTGTCCCGCGACCCACGTCCATGTCGCGCACGGGGAAGCGATCCGCCCCGACCCACGAGACGCGTTCGACCTGGTACTTGAGGGCTACCGACGCGATCTCGGTGCCGACGCCGAGGTAGCGCGTGATGGCGGGGAGGATCGCTGTATGCATGCTGGGGCCGTCGGCTCGCCACACCATCTGGCTCGTCGCACCCGTCGGGAGTCCCGAGGCGACGACGTCGGCGAGCTCCACCTTGAGGAGGTGGCTCAGCGCGTCGACGAGGCCGTCGTGGTTGCGATCGAAGGCCGCGTACACGACGTCGCCGTGACGACCGACCCGCTGGAGCACCAGCCCGAGGCCGAGCTGGCCCGTCGCGAGCAGTCGGCTCGGTTCCGCGAGGATGACGTACTCCACCTGCGCCAGGAACTCGTCGTGCTCGCGCAGGAGTGCGACATTGTGCAGGTCGGCGAAGCGGAGCACGCCGACGTCGAGGTCGTCGCGGCGGGTCGGCCCGAGCACCTCGACGGCCCAGAGATCCGTGATCCCCGTGATCGCCTCCAGTCCGGCCTCGATCCAGTCGCGATAGTCGGTCGTGGCCGACTCGCGTCCGGCCACGATGAGAACCTTCCGCTGCTGCAGCAGCCGGTAGTAGGCGGGGAACGCCAGGTACGGGGTCAGGTCGCTGTGGAACGGGTTCGCGATGACGACGCTCTGACCCCGCAGCAGTCCCACGGAGGCGTCGAGCAGGTTGATGTCGAGGTCGTCGCCCTCCTCCTTGAGGCGGCGGAAGTACGCGCCCGCGAGCGCCTCCATGTCACCGGTCGGCTCGTCGACGAGCCGGTCGATCCGCGACCGTGAGCGCGTCGCATCCATCGTCGACAAGCTGAGTTCCTCGGTCAGCACGCGTTCGCCGAAGACCCCGTCGAGCACGCGGCGCAGGAGCCCGTAGTTCGCCACGCGCGTCGCGTCGTCCTCCTCGCCCAGGACGTCGGTGACGTATTCGTCGCGGGTGAGGCCGGAGAGGAACCAGACGACCTCGCCCACAACGAGCGCGATGAGCGCCGGGTATGCGATGGCCTGGGAGCCGGGCCACTGCGGGAACGTGGTGATGAGCGCCGTGTACGCCGCGGTCACGACGACGCCGGCCACGACGAAGCCGCGGTAGAGGCCGCGCAGATTCGCCGTCGAGCGCCGTACGAACCACAGTCCATACTCCGAGTCCCACTCGTAGAGCCCGCCGACGGCACGGTGGCCGACGAACGAGGGGCCGCGGAAGAGAACGGCGAGCACCGGCTTCAGCACGAGCTTGAGGACGAAGAAGCCCACGATGACGACGAGGTTCTCGAGGAAGTACAACCACACCGGCGAGAACCATCCCGCGAGCAGCGGCACGGCCTGTACCACCGAGGTGATGACGGCGTCGACCTCGGTGTTGGCCCGGTAGAGCACGAACATCGCGACCACGGCGTAGACGACCGCGATCACGGGCAACGGGAACTGCCGCACCCGCTGCGCCTTCTTCTGGTTGCCGAGGCCGAGCGCGAGCAGCAGGAGGAGTATCGGCGCCGACGCGAGGAGGTTCGCGATGAAGTCGACGATCGTCATGCGGTGACCTCTCCCGGGGTCGGCTCCGGCGCGGAGCCGGATGCGACGTCGGCGTCGGGGGCGTCCTCGAAGAGCGCGACCCGCTTCAGCTCGAGGCGCGCCACGAAATCGTAAGGCGCCTTGATCTGCTCGCCCGTCTGGTTGAAGGGGATCGTGAGGCCAGCCGGCGACGGCAGCTGGAGGAGCCGGCGGATGCGCTGGCGGTTGCCGAGGTCGAAGGTGTGCAGGTCGTCGTCGAGCTTCTGCACGACCGGCGTCGCGCCGAGCGACGTGACGAGGCCCCGTTCGAAGTCCATCGCGCGGGCGATGCGCAGGTTCGCGTGCTGGAGCTGCTGGAGGCGGGTGCGTTCCTGCTCCTCCCGCACGATGCTGCCGCGCAGCAGCGACCGGGCACGCATGTAGGTCGAGAGGTCGGTGAGGTACCGGCCGAAAGTGGCGGCGCCGCCGTGCACCTGGGTGCGGATGTCACGAAGGTCGCGGTTGAGGTCCCGGATCCGGGAGAGCAGTCGGGCCCGCTGACTCAGAAGGGCGCCGACGCCGCCGGCGAGCACGACGACGAGGCCGAGCGCCGACACGAGGAGTGCGTCCCCGAGGGCGGGGCCGCCCTTCGAAGCCGACTGGATGACGTACGGCGACATCCCGAGGACCCACGCCGCGAGCGCCACCCCCGTCGCGACGAGGATCGTCGACGAATGCAGGCGGGTCGCGATGACCTGAAGGATCGCACGGTGGTGACGCTCGAGCATCCGTCGCACGGCCTTCCGGTCGAGCAGTTCGGCCGTCGCCGGCGAGGCGAGCGCCCTCACCTGCCGGCCCAGGTCGTCCTCGAGATCCTCCCGCTCGAACTGGGACAACTCGATCTCGGTCTCGGGGAGGAGCTGCGCCTTGACGCGGGCGTCGTAAACGGCCGCCGCGAGCACGCGCCGCGGCTTCCGGAGGAGAGCCTCGACGCGCTTGACGATGTCCGCGTACTCGGTCCACCAGCGCGACGACTCGCCGAACGGGACGTCGGTCGCGAGCGAGTAGCGGTCGACAGAGGCAGCGATCCGCTCGGATCCTAGGCTGTCGAAGTCGACGGGGATCTCCTGCGCCACGAGCAGCTCGGCGAGGTCCGTCGTCGGGCGCCGGACCGGGTTGCGGAACACGGAGTCGATGCGGTCCCGCACCGTGCCGAGTCGGCTCAAGTGCGTGTTGAGCGTCGCGACGAGCGCCGGGACGTCGATCTCGACCCCGAGGCGATACACGAGATCCGCTTGGAAGGCGCTCGGCGGCAGCTCGTTGACGGCAACTGTGAGGACCGAGAGCCAGAAGCCCAGCAGGTCCTGCTCGTAGTCGGAGTGCTCCGGGTCGTGCAGGTCATAGACGGCGAACCGCGTACCGGCGGGGTACCCGTTGCGCTCCGCGAACCGCGACGGCACCTGGCCCCGATCCGTCGACCACGCCGCACGCAGCTGCGCGTGCGGATCGGCCTCAGGCGGACGGCGCGGCGAGACGAGCACGACCTCGAGGGGCCGATTCCCGCGGAAGTCGTACCGGGACTTCATCGCCTCGTACCGGGCGAGGTCCTCCGGCGTGCGCTTGAGCTCCACGTAATGCACCTGGAAGTCGTGCATCCCCGCGAGCTGCTTGCGCACCTCCGCGGCCGACGGCAGCTCGCCGTCGGGCCCCGCGAGGTCGCTCGCCCGCACCTCGCGACGGACGCCGTCGTGGCGGGTCGGGTCGATGTAGGAGTACACCGCCTCGAAGCCCTTGGGACCCATCGCGGGGAAGCCCAGGAGCATGTGCGTCAGCCTGACGAGCGGATGGGGCGACTCGTCCAGGGCCGGCTCGAACCCGGCCCCCGGCTCGTTGTCGCGATAGTCGAACGGGTTCTCGGGGTCCGCCTCATCGGGTCCCTCGTCCACCGGGGAATCGACGATCACGACCCGCCACTCCCGCTTGCCGCGGATGAGAGCCCGGATGCCGGGGACGGCATCCTCGAGCGTCCGCGCGCGTGGCGATTCGTTCCAGTCGGCGAACGCGACGAGCTTCTCCTCCTCGAAGGGCTCGAACAGCGTCCGAGCCCGGGCGAAGACATGTCTCGCGCGGTGTCGGACCAGTACGACGGTGAACATGGTGCGGTGGTCGCCCTCGTCAGTCGGCGAGCAGTCGCTTGTCCAGCACCTTCGCCCGTTCGCGCAGCTCCGGCATCGGCAGGTCGATGAGCAGGTCGCTGAGCGCGCCGACGATGATGCGGAGCTTGCGGTTGAAGTAGGGACCGCCCTTCTCGCGGTGCGCCGCGAGGTGCTTCTCGAACTTCGAGAGCTGGTCGGTCAGCACCTCGTCGAGCGCGGCGTAGCGCTGATCCCCGTCCTCGAGCCGGAACACCTCGTCCTGGATGAGCACGAGGAAGTTGTGCACCATCGCCGCGAGGTACTCCTCCTCGAAGTCGTCCTTCGGGGCGGAGAGGGCCCACAGGGCGGCGACGTCGAAGATCGTTGCCGTCTCCGACGGGAACGCCGGGACCACCTGTCGGAGTTCTGCGAGATCGATCCCCTGAAGCAGCTCCTTGACGAGGGGGCTCTTCAGGTGGTCGCCGTAGGTGCCGTCCGCGAGGGCCGCCTCCATCCGGCGGTCGACCGACTTGGTGAGCTCGGAGACCGCGACGGGGTCGATGGTGAGGGCGTCGATCACCTCGTAGAAGAGGTCGCACGGCGTCCCGTTGGAGACGATGAAGTCCTGCTCGGGACCCGAGGACGGCTTGTAGCGATAGATCATCCCGCCGCCGACCGAGCGCTCCCGGATGATGTGGCCGAAGGCCAGACCCTTGAGCAGGGCATAGTGCACCTCCGCGAGCTGCCGCGCCTGGTTGCCCTCGTCGAGGTCGGGGAGCGCGGCGATCGTGTGCCAGCGGCGGTCGATGTGCGGCGTGATGACCTTGGTCTCCTCGACCGAGGGGCGGATGTCCTTGACCAGCCGGAAGTAGGCAGTGAAGTACTCACCCGCCGAGATGTTCTCGGTGCGGCTTACGCGCGCCGGGGAGAACTTGGAGAGGTCGCGCGCGCGGATTCCGTAGAGCGCATTGTAGAACAACACCTCCTGCTTCGACATCTCCTCGTCGGGCTGTCCGCCGTAGTTCGCGAGGTGCCCACTGACGAGGGTCGCGCGCTTCCCGCCTGGCTCGCCGGCGAGCTCCGGGTGATACGCGCACGCGAAGATCGGGTGCCGGTCGTCGCCGAGTGGCGACTCGATGAAGGGTGCCGCGAGGGCCTTCACCGCGTTGATCTCCTTGACGACGTAGTGGCGGATGTTTTCCTCCTCGACGTTCTTGAAGTGGGCGCGGTACTCGCGCTCGAGCGCTTCGATGACGTCGATCTCGAGGGTGTTGGGTCCCTCCTGCTCACGGAACTTCTTCATGAAGTGCTGCACGATCGTGCCGTTGTAGAGGTCCTGGAAGAAGTTCTCGTCCTTCTCGTCCTTCACCGCCGCGTACTCGCGCACCTTCGCGAAGATCGCCTCCGCCAGGTCGGAATCGGCGTTCGCGCTGCCGCCCTTGTACATGACGGAGCCGCCGATGTGGTCGAGGCTGCGCGAGTCGGCGTAGACGACCCGGGTCGTCGACCCCTTCGTGTCGTCGTAGTAGGTGTGCAGCTTGTCGATGTCGTAGGCGAGCTTGTCGAGGTTGCGGCGCAGGTTGTCGAAGAGCTTCTCGAACGCGTCCGAGAGCCCCTTGACGTACTTGATCGCCTCGCGGAGCACCTCCGACGTGACGAGCGCGGTGCGCAGGTCGCCGACCTTCTTGAGGTAGCTCGCGAACTTCTCCGCGAGGTCGGACTGCCATCCCTCGCGGCGATTGGTGGTGCGCGAGAGGAATCCCTGCTTGCGGGAGAGCACCGACTCGGGGCCCTCGACCTCGTCGGTCGCGGGGTCGTCGAACGCCTGCTTCTCGAAGTCGCGGAAGTAGCTGCGGAGGTCCTGCAGGTCTCGATCGGTCTGGGCCTTCTGATTCTCGAGGAGATCGAGCAGCTTGTAGAGGAAGTAGCGCGCGGAGACCGGGTGGATGAAGCCGTCGCCGCGCTGGTTCTTGAGGTAGGTCTCGAGCGCAAACGGCTTCCCGTCCATCGCGCCCCGGTTATCGGTGCCGAAGAGCGAGTACGAGGTGATGGCGGCGTACTCCTCGGAGTGCCGTTCGACGAGGGCGTGGTACTTCTGCAGGTCCTCGTAGCAGTCGTAGTACTCCGACGGGGTGCCGCCGAGTTCCGCGATCTTCACGGACAGCTGCGACCGACGCTCCTCGTCGACGTCGTTGGCCGAGTGTCGCTCGAGGTAGTCCGTGAGGCCCCCGTAGTACATCTCCCACTTCTGGCCGATCTCGGTGACCCCCTCGGGGTCCTTGAGCACCGCCTGGGTCTTGATGGAACGTGCGAAGGCGTCGCCCTCGTCGTCGGCCATCATGTCGACCGTCTCCGGGAACACCTTCTCCAGCTGGAGGTCGGCGACGCCGAAGCCCTTGTCCTGCTGGTCGCGCACCCCCGCGAGACGCCCCTGGAACGCCTCGTCGAACTTGAGCCAGTCGCGGCTGATGGCGGTGCGCAGCCACGTGTAGGCGAAGTACCGCTCGACGTGGTGCGCCGGGTAGACGAGCCGCGACGCACCCGCGCCGGCGTAGCGGTTGCGGCCGTTGTTCTTGATCACCTCGCGGAGGGTGTTGTCCTCGGAGGAGTTCGAGCGCTTGGACATCGGCCCGATCGACTGCGTGTAGATGCACGTCGCCGCGTGGTCGAGGTAGGCCTCGAACGACGTGAGGCTCCCGCTGGTGCCGCGCGCGTCGAAGAGGAAGCAGAAGTCGTACGGCATCGCGTTGACGGCCTCGACGCCGTCGCCGCCGATCGACGGGAACTCGAACCGCAGGTTGCGGTACTGCGGCGGCAGGGTGTTGTCGCCCTTCATGAGGAACGCGTCGAGTTCGCGGATGGTGGCGTAGGCGTTGACCTTGAGGTTCTGCTGCTCTTCGGCGCCCGGGATGATGTCGTAGAAGATGTCGGGCTGGAGGAAGAACCCTCGCGTGATCGCGCGCAGGTGCGGGAACTTCGACTTCAGGTAGTTCGCGAGGTACATCGCCACGGAGATGATGAGGCCCGACCCGGTGCCGCCCGCGAGCGACGACGTGATGATGACGCGGAGTGCCTGCTCCTGGTTGTCCTTGTCCACGCGGAACAGGTCGTCGATGGCGTCGTGGAGCGGGGCGAGGTTGCCGCTCTTGAGAGTCGTGTCGAACGCGAGCCGCGAGATCGCGCGCACCTGGGCGGCGCCCTCGGTGAGCGTCTTGCGATTGAGCATCTCGTTCACAGGGAACCAGTTGTCACGCGCGTTCGTGTTGACCGTGAGGTAGTCGCCGACCGTGTGCATCGTCGACGTCTGCACCGTGCGCACCGCAGGGTATTTCTCGCGGATGGTGCGCAGCTCGTTGATGTCGGTGTCGAACGTGACGTACGCGATGCGGTTCGCCTGCGTCGTCGCAGACTCCTTGACCTTCTCGGCGACGCGCGCGACGATCTTCGACCCGGTTCCTCCGAGTCCGAGGATGAGGGTGGGTGCGATGGGCATTCGGGCTCCTCTTGTTCACTCTCCGATGCGCGTCACGAGCCGGGCGCGCATTCGTACTTCATGTCCGTGGTCTGGGCGATGATGACGCTGCCCGGGCCGACCTTCGGCGGTCGCGTCATGTCCTTGTCGAATCGGGTCCCGTTCACCTCGACCGACTTCTCGGGTCGGTGGGACGAGACGAGCGCCTTCCAGTTGGTCACCTCGCCGGCACCCCGGCCGGCCGCCTTGAGCTGAAGGCGAGGGAACCCGGCGTTGCCGGGGGCGTATCGAAGGGTCGCTCGGTCGGCGACGAACGGGAGCACGCGGTAGAGCAGGTTCCGTTTGAACTCGCCGCGGCTCTGACCGGCGGGCTTGCCGTACTTCTTCGGGCGCGCATTGATGTGCGGGGCGGCCTTGAACTTCCGGTTGAAGCGCTTCTTGAAGATGTATCCGAGGGCGAGCAGGACGGCCAGCGCGCCGGCCAGCACCATCCACCCCCAGGTCAGGAAGGCGTTGACGAAGCGGTCCCACCAGGAGAGATCGTCGGCGAGGACGAGGTCGACGGCGCCTTCCGCACGCTTGATCCCCTCGTCGTACAGGTAGTCGGCCGAGACGACGAGGTGCACCGGCTCGGAGGTGTCGACGTCGTACAGGTTGCCGTTCGCAGACGTCGGAACGAGGACGAGCTGACCGGGCCGCTCGCCCTTCTCGACCGTCCAGGTGAGTCCGGCCGGAGGGTCGGCGGTCACGGTGAACGCGCTCGCGTCGATCGCATCCCACTCCTGCGCGGTGATCGGACGACCGCCGGCACCCGAGTAGGTCGCGCCCACGCTGCCGCCGGAACCGATGGCGCTGACGGCGAGTGCCGCGTCGTCGATCGTGATCTCGCCGTACTCGGGAGCCGGGTAGATGTGCTGGTGGATCTCTGCGTGCGCGGGGTTGCCGCCGAGGTAGGTGCCGTCGACGGTCACGACGACGTCACCGGCGGTGAGCTCGTAGGTGGCGCCGCTCTCGAGCACTGTCTCCACCACCTCACCGTCGTGGCTCATGGTCGCGCTCAGCGTGATGTCGCCGAGCAGCGCCGCGCGATCGGGTCCGATGAGGCGGCAGTCGGCATCCATGAAGCCGTAGCGGATCTCGTAGCGCCCGGCGACGACGGCCTCGCCCGGGGGGATCGGTTCGCCCGTGGCGGGGTCGACCCACATCACCCCGAACTGGACGCGGGGCGTGTAGTAGAAGCTCGTCTGCGACGCCCCGCCCACGTCGAAGTACGTCGATCCGGCACGCAGGTCGGCGACAGTCGCCACCTGACCGGTGAGACCCGAGGCGGCGACGGCGGCGACGGGCGAACCGTTGGCGAGGGCTGGAGGGTTGGACGGCAGCGGGATGTCGACGGGATCGGCGGTCAGGTCGAACGGCAGGTCGTGATCCTCACCGCCCATCGGCGAGCCGATCTCCGCGTCGCCCTGCGCGAGCACGAGCACGGTCGCGAGGTCGATGTCCGTCTCGATCGTCGAGCCCGACCCTCCCACCGGCGGGATCTCCGCGCGGCCGAAGATCTGGTTCGCGAGATCGGCCGTGGTGCCGAGGATGCGGTTGAGATCGTCGGGCGCGTTCGCCGCGTAGAAGCCGGGCGCGGGCGCGAGCTGCGGAGCGCCGCTGCCGGCGCCGAGGAACCCCACGTCGTAGCCTTGCGCCGCCGTCGCATACGAGGCCGACCACCCCGAGAACTCGGCGCTCGCGGCGACGTGGTCGTCGAACTGCCCGTCCGACAGCACGACGAGCCAGCGGCTCTGGGCGGCGCTCGCGGCCAGGTCGTCTCGGGCCACCGGGACGGCAGCCCACGGCGTTCCGCCTCCATTCATATGGAGGCTGTTGATCGCGTCGACGTTCGTCTGGCTCGGTCCCGCCGCGGACCCGCGGATCGTGAGCGCCACGTCGCCGCGCTGCGAGAGGAGGAACACCTTCATCTCGTCCTCCGGCCCGAGCATCGCCGCGAACACCATGAGCGCGTACTTGACGTACGACCACCGCTGCGGACTCGGCGCGATGAACATCGAGCCGGAGTCGTCGAGGACGACGTTGATCTGGTGCGACTTCGTCACCGTCGCAGGGACGCTGCCGCACGACGACTCGACCCTCGCGAAGGCGAGGTCGGCAGGATTCGCGGGCGGGAGCGCCGAGCTTCCGAGGAGCGAGAAGCCGAGTAGCGCGACGGCAGCCGAAAGCGGTCGTACCGCCCTTCTTCGGGCGTCGACAAAGTGCACTCCGCTCACAAGACCATCCGCTCGGGTGACGTATGGGCTGCGGTTCCGAGCGACGCCCGGGCTCACTAGCTGTGTCGCGACACTATAGGTTGGCTTCGAAATCCTGCAATGGGGAGGTGACGGTGACGCCGCGCGGAAGCCTGTGGACGCTCTCGACGCGAGCCTGGTGCGCGATCCTCGCCGTCCTCATCTCGGCGCTCGGCGGCTGGGTCGGCGTCAGCGCGGCGCAGTTCGCCGACGCTCCTCAGGTCGCCACCGCGAACCCCGCCCCGAGCGCTCCCTCCTCCGTGGGCACGCCGGCCATCGAGGGCGCCGCCGAGGACTCTGCGGCCGAGGCGGAGCTCTCGGCGGCCCCCGCCCTGGCTCTCGCGCAGCCGCCGCTCCTCGGCAAGACGGCGGCGGAGGTGCTCGCCCTGCTAGTCGTCCGCGAGCCCGACTCAGGCGCCGACTACCAGCGCACCCAGCAGTTCGGCGAGGCGTGGATGGATGTCGACGGCAACGGCTGCAGCACGCGGGAGGACATCCTCCTCCGCGACCTGGGGGACACGGTGCTCAACGGCTGCAAGGTCATGTCGGGTGCCTTCGTCGACCCCTACTCCGGCCGCGCGATCGACTTCGTGCGTGGGAACGACACGTCGATGCTCGTGCAGATCGACCATGTCGTCGCCCTGTACAACGCGTGGATGACGGGCGCCCAGCACCTCACCCAGGATCAGCGGCAGCGGCTCGCGAACGACCCGACGAACCTCCTCGCCGTGAGCGAGGCCACCAATCAGTCGAAGGGCGCTGCGGACGCCGCGACGTGGCTCCCGCCCTTCGCCGGCGTGCACTGCGAGTACGCCGCGCGCCAGATCAGTGTGAAGTACGCGTACGACCTGTGGGTCACGTCGGCCGAGCGCGACGCCCTCGCCTCCGTGCTGCGCGCCTGCCCGGAGCAGCCGGCCTACCGCTCCGGCCTCGGATCGTCGGTGCGCACGTTCGGGTCGACCCCGCCGGCGGCGACCCCGCCCGCTGCGGAGCCGACGACCCCGAGCGCGAACGTGTACTACGAGAACTGCTCCGCCGCCTATGCGGCGGGCGTCAGCCGAATCCCGCGCGGCGCTCCGGGATACCGCCCAGAGCTCGATCGCGACGACGACGGGATCGCCTGCGAGGGCTAGCTGTAGTGCCCAGCCAGGTTGTTTGAGATGCGGCTGATGGGTGGGAGTTTCCCGATGGCGGTGTGGGGCCTGTGGTGATTGTAGAAGTGCAGCCAGGCGGGGAGGGCTGCGCGGCGGGCTGACTC
>Ga0065721_10049538_pt1 | contig 32012 bp, 25 predicted proteins | sample Mesricmetagenome_FD_59108 | JGI IMG/M metagenome (GOLD analysis project Ga0065721, IMG submission 59108) | Mesophilic microbial community from rice straw/compost enrichment Sample: eDNA_1 v2 (version 2) | ecosystem: Engineered > Solid waste > Grass > Composting > Bioreactor | place: USA: Davis...
ACGTTCGTATGGATTCCGAACCTATGATGCGATGGAAATAGCCTTGTATCACACGCTCGGCCGCCTTCCGGAACCCGAATCAACCCACAGATTCTGCTGACGAGGCCAAAATATGTCTGGGTTTCAACAACTCCGGATGCGTCCAGCGTTCCGTTCCTTTCAATTTCGGGATTACTTTTCGTTTCTGCTGTGGTTGTATTGCGCCGCGCGACATTGACTTCTGTTGTGAATGCGAACGCAAATATTGGAATCATGAATCGACGAGACTTCATTCGAAACAGCACCATGGCTGCGTCTGCCTTGATGATGGCGCCGGGGGCACTGGCCATTGAATCCGGTTTCATCACCGTGCGTATTCCGCCGTCGCAACGCCGCTTTCAAAGCCCTGCGGTTGAGAAGACGATCGCGGAAATCAAATCGAAGATCCGCAACAAGGAGCTGGCATGGATGTTCGAGAACTGTTTTCCGAACACGCTGGATACCACGGTCGAGTTCGCGATGGTCGATGGCCGGCCTGATACTTACGTGATCACCGGCGACATCGATGCCATGTGGCTGCGCGACAGTTCTGCGCAGGTCTGGCCGTATCTGCCGTTGATGAAGAACGATCCCAAACTCCAGCAACTGATCGCCGGGGTGATCAATCGCCAGACCTATTGCATTCTCAAGGATCCGTACGCGAACGCATTCTACAAGGACGAGAACAAGCGCGGCGAATGGGCGAGCGACATCACGGACATGAAACCCGGTGTGCACGAGCGAAAATGGGAGATCGATTCGCTCTGTTACCCGATTCGACTTGCGTATGGCTATTGGAAGGAAAGCGGCGACGCCGCGCCATTTGATGAGCGCTGGCACAAGTCGATTGCGCTGATTCTTCAGACGTTCGGCGAACAGCAGCGCAAGAGCGGGAAAGGTCCCTACAGTTTCATGCGCCGCACCGAGATTGCAACCGACACGGTGCCGGGCCGCGGCTGGGGGAATCCTGCAAAACCATGCGGTCTGATCTATTCGATCTTCCGTCCAAGCGACGACGCAACGATCTTTCCATATCTGATCCCTGCAAACTTCTTTGCCATGGTGAGTTTGCGTCAGGCCGCGGAAATGGTTGAAACCTTGAAGAAGGATTCAACACTGGCGAAACAATGCCGCGCGATGGCCGATGAAGTGGAGGCTGCGCTGGCCGAACATGGCGTGGTCAATCACCCGAAGGCCGGGCGCGTGTATGCGTTCGAAGTGGATGCGTATGGCAATTATTACTGCACTGACGACGGCAACATTCCGAGCCTGCTGTCATTGCCGTATCTCGGCGCGGTGAAACAGAACGACCCGATTTACCAGAGCACGCGCCGGTTGCTGCTTTCCGAGGACAATCCGTATTACTGCGTTGGAAAAGCGGCGCGCGGTCTCGGCGGGCCGCACGTGGGTGTGGACATGATCTGGCCGCTGGGTGTGATCATGGAAGGCCTCACCGCCAGCGATGACAAGGAGATCAAGGCATGCCTGATGACATTGCAGAAGACGCATGCGGGAACCGGATTCATTCACGAGGCATTTCACAAGGACGATCCGAAGAAGTTCACGCGTTCCTGGTTTGCGTGGGCGAACACGATCTTTGGCGAGTTCGTGCTGAAGACGTATCGCGAACGTCCGCGTCTGCTGGACTGATCATCCGACTCATTCGTGCACACGGCGGGTCGGGTTCGTGGGAAGGCGATTCTCACGAGCCGGTGCAGCTCCCCGTTTGATTCCAACAACGTTTATGCGAGGATGAGCTCGGAATGAATTCTGAAAACACAACAAAGGAAGCCGTGCTGGAAACACGGGACATCGCGGTGTCGGGAATTACATGCGACAAGTGCGTGGCGCGCGTGGAGAAAACCCTGCGATCGATTCGCGGCGTGCGTGACGTTCAAGTCACGCGCGAACCGGGCCGCGCGACCGTGACATTCGACACGACCGTGACGAAGGTTCCCGAGTTGCACGACGCGCTGTTGAAGAGCGGTTACACGCCGGGGGATTCTCCCCTGCGCTGACCGGAGGCTGGATGCGTTGGTCCTGGAAGATTGCACGGTTTGCGGGGATCGGAGTTTACGTCCACGCGACATTTGTCCTGCTTCTGCTGGTTGTCGCCTGGTCCGGTTTTGTGGTTCGAGGAACCTGGATTGGTGCGCTGCACGAGGTGCTCGTCATCGTCTGCCTGTTCGGACTCGTGGTGCTGCATGAATTTGGCCACGCATTGATGGCCCGGCGGTTTGGGATTGCCACGAAGGACATCACGTTGCTTCCGATCGGCGGAGTGGCGCGGCTTGAACGCATGCCGGAGGAACCGTGGCGGGAGATTGCAGTTGCGCTCGCGGGACCCGCGGTGAATGTGGTGCTCGCCATCCTATTCGGCGCAATCCTTTGGGCGTTGCATCCAGGCGAATCGCTGGCCCAGATGGAGGCGACCGGCGGACTGCTGTTTCAACTGACCGTGCTGAACATTGTCCTGTTCACATTCAATCTTCTGCCGGCATTTCCCATGGATGGCGGGCGTGTTCTTCGCGCATTACTTGCGTTGCGCCTCAATTACGCGCGCGCCACTGCGATCGCCGCAAGAATCGGTCAAGGCCTCGCGGTTCTTATCGGAATGGCGGGACTGATGGGCTGGTTGGGATCGTTCAATCCTTTGCTCGTTCTCCTGGCGTTGTTCGTCTGGATGGGCGCGGCGCAGGAATCGAACATGGTTCAACTGAAACATGCTCTCGGCGGCACCCGTGTCTCGCAGATCATGATCACGGATTTTCGCACCCTTTCGCCGGAAGACCCGTTGTCGCGCGCAGTGGAACATCTGCTTTCCGGTTATCAGGATGATTTCCCTGTGGTGGTGGAGGGGCGCGTCGTTGGATTGCTCACGCGAGGAACGCTGGTGGAAAGCTTGTCGAAAATGGGATCGTCACATCCCGTGGCTGCGGCGATGCGGCACACCTTTCCGACGGTGGGACCGGATGAACCCGCGGAATCGGTGTTCATGCGATTTCAAAGCTCAACCTGCCGGTCGATTCCCGTGGTGTTGGACGGGCGGTTGATTGGAATGATCACAGCGGAGAACGTGAGCGAATTTCTGATGGTCCAATCTGCTTTGCGCGCGGAGCCGTCGGTGCGGGATGCGCGCGCTGTTCCACAAGCCGTGCCGCCGAGAATTTCCGGAAGCTGACACAAGCCGAATTGACGCGTTGCCCGTCGCAACCAGAAGCGACCCGTTCTCCTTGCTCCTGGATTCCCTCCTCCTTGCTCCTTTCTTCCGTTTGCAGGACTTCACCCTATTCATGAAATCCGCTCACTCGTTAAGGTGGCAGGGCTCGATGTCTGTGAGCCTCCGATACCAGAATGAAGAAGGAACTTCGGGTCTTGATGATCGAAGATGCCGCGCCGGACGTGGTGCTTATCAACCATGAATTGCGCAAGGCAGGGCTGCGTTTCCGGTCGCGGCGGGTGGAGTCCCGCGAATCTTTCCTCCACGAACTCGAACATCATTCTCCCGATGTGATCCTGTCGGATCATGGCGTCCCCGGTTTCGACGGCTTTGCCGCACTGGCCGAAGCGAGAAAGCATTGTCCGGATGTGCCATTCATTTTCGTGACCGGCGGTCCCGATTCGCGCGCGGCCGAGGAGACACTCAAGAGCGGGGCTGACGACTATGTATTGAAGGAGAACCTGCATTTGCTGGCGCCGGCGGTGGAGCGTGCGCTTCGGGATGCGGACACGCGCGCGCGGCATCGTCAGCTTGAATCGGCGCTGCTGGATGCCGAGGAACATGTGCGGCTGATTTCTGCGGAGTTGAAGGAATACGCCGTGTTCATGCTGGATCCTGAAGGTCGCGTGGCCACATGGAATCCGGGCGCGGAACAGATGCTCGGCTACGAGCCGACCGAGATTCTGGGCAACGATTATGAAAAACTCTTTGCGCCTGAAGCGATCAATCATGCCTGGCCGGCTCAGATGCTGGAGTCAGCTCGGCGGAAAGGACGTGAAGAGGAAAATGGCTGGCGTCTGCGCAAGGGCGGGGAAAAGTTTCGCGCCAGTCATGCGGTTGTTGCGCTCAAGAACGACGAGGGACGGACACGCGGATACCTCTGCATTCTGCGTGATCTTGCCCGGCGCGCGCCGGATGAAGTTCAACTGGCCGATCGCGAGCGACTGACGCAGGTGGAGTCGGCGCATCGCGAACTGGAGGAATTCACGCGAACCATCGCGCTCGACATGCGCATGCCGCTCCGGCACATCGAAAGCTTTTCCGAAGTTCTCCTGAAAACGACTGTGGAACGGCTGGATCCAAAAAATCGCGCCTACCTGAAGACCATCGCGGAATCGGCGCAGCAGATGAGCCGGCTGATCGATGATCTTTTCACGTTTTCCCGGATCGGCCAGAGCGACATGTACCGACTGCATCTCAGCCTGGCGGAGATTGCGAAAGAGGTGATCCACGATTTGCGTCCGACGTTTGAGAAGCGGGACGTTGAGTGGAAGCTGGGGAATCTGCCGGAGGTGGAGGGCGATCCAGTGATGCTCTGGCTGGTGCTGACGAATCTGGTGTCCAATGCGCTCAAGTTCACGCGCGATCGCGAGAAGGCGGTGATCGAAATCGATTCGCGGACAGAGGCTGGCAGCATTGTTGTTTCGGTGAAGGACAACGGCGTTGGCTTTCCAGCGCATCAGGCGGACAAGCTGTTCCGAATTTTTCAACGGCTGCATCGGGACGGTTTTGACGGCACCGGAATTGGGCTTGCGAACGTGCGCAGAATCATCGAGCGGCATGGCGGAAGCGTTTGGGCCGAGGGAGAGGAAGGCGCAGGTGCGACGTTCTATTTTTCGCTGCCGGTGCGTTGAGCTCCGGACCGGGGGCATCACCTATGTTTTCAGGTGGAAGATTACCCCGTACCTTAGGACTGAATTTCATTGAAGAAGACGCAAAAGAAACTCCGGATACTGATGCTGGAGGAAAAAGCCCGGGACGCCGAGCTGGTGCAGGAAATCCTGAAAGACGGCGGGTTTGAGTTCAGTTTCCGGCGGGTGCAAACCGAGGCCGAATTCATTAAGGCGCTTGAGGATTTCAGGCCCGCATTGGTGCTGTCAGACCATTGCCCGCCGGCTTTCGATGCATTCTCCGCACTTTCAATCGTCCGGAAGCGCAGCCCGCATGTTCCGTTCATCTTTGTCACGGGATCGCTCGGCGAGGAGATGGCCATCAAGGCATTGAAAAGCGGCGCGGCGGATTTTGTGTTGAAGCATCATATGTCCACGCTGCCACCGGCCGTTCAACGAGCGCTTCATCATGCGGAATCACGCGTGGAGCGGCGACGATCGCAGGAACAATTGCATTCGAGCGAGGAACGGTATCGCAGCCTTGTCGAGCTGTCGCCGGACGCGCTCTTCGTCCAGACCGACGGTCAGATTGTTTTCATCAACAGCGCCGGATTGAAACTGTTTGACGGCAGCGATCCCGATCTCGTCCTTGGGAAGTCGGCCCTGGAGTTTGTCCATCCGGACGACCGGAACCGGGTGCAGCGCGCAATGAACCGGCTGTTGAGAGAGCAGAAATCGATTCCCTTCACGGAGGTCCGGGTCCTGCGCGTCGATGGCCGGATTGTCGATGTCGAAATGGCGGCGTCGCCGATGAAGTTTGAAGGCAGACCGGCGGCGCAGGTGATCGTGCACGACATCAGCGAGCGCAAGGCAGCTGAGGAAGAAATCCGGCGGTTGAACAGTGAACTGGAGCAGCGTGTGGTGGCGCGGACGGCGGAACTGGAAGCAGCGAACAAGGAACTGGAGGCGTTCAGCTATTCGGTGTCGCATGACCTACGTGCGCCGCTGCGGCACATCGAGGGCTTTGTGGAAATTTTTCGTACGACCAAGGAATCGTTGCTTGATGAGGAGGCGAAAGGCTACCTTCAGACCATCGCCGATGCCGCAAGACAGATGGGACGTCTCATTGATGACCTGCTGATGTTCTCGCGGACGGCGCGCGCGGAATTCAGGAAGTCCACGATCAATCTGAATGATATTGTGCAGAACGTGCTTCGTGAGCTGACGCTGGACACGGCGTCGCGAGAGATTGAATGGAAGATTGGAAAGCTTCCCGCTGCGGAAGGGGATGCCAATCTCGTCCATCAGGTTTTCTCCAATCTGATCTGCAACGCGCTCAAATACACGCGTCCAAGAAAGCCGGCGCGAATCGAAATCGGCGGAAAAACGAGCGGCGACGAAGTTGTCATTTTCGTGAAGGACAACGGCGTCGGTTTCGACATGCGCTACGTTCACAAATTGTTCGGCGTGTTCCAACGGTTGCATCGTGCCGTGGAATTCGAGGGAACGGGCATCGGGCTGGCGAACGTGCGGCGAATCATTCATCGCCATGGCGGCCGGACCTGGGCGAGGGGCGAGATCGATGCCGGCGCCACGTTCTATTTCACACTTCCCAAGGCGGCAACGCGCAAACGGGAGGAATCGGAGTCAACACACGTTCTCACCGAGTGAAAAAGGAAATTCACATTCTCATGCTGGAGGACAGCGTCGCAGACGCCGAACTGGCGCGGCACGCGTTGCGTCGGAGCGGACTGCATTTCTCGTCGATCCGCGTCGAGCATGAGGAGGATTTCGTCCGCGAGATCAAAACCAATCCACCCGACCTCATTCTCTCCGACTATGCGCTGCCGGGCTTCGATGGTTACACGGCGCTGGAGATCGCAAAAAAGCTGTGTCCCGAAACCCCGTTCATCTTCGTGACTGGAACGATGGGTGAAGAGGTGGCGATTGAAACGTTGAAGAACGGCGCGACGGACTACGTGCTCAAGCATCGTTTGGGAAGATTGCTGCCATCGGTGCATCGGGCCTTGCGCGAAGCGCAGGAGCGGAGCGAGCGGCGTCGCGCGGAGAAGCAGCTGCGTGAATCGCACGAGCAGCTCCGGGCGCTTTCGGTTTATCTCCAGCGCGTGCGCGAGGAGGAGCGGACCCGGATTGCCCGGGAGGTTCACGACGAACTGGGGCAGGCGCTCACCATTTGCAAACTCGACCTTTCCAGGATCGTCGCGCGGCTGCCCAAGAAGATGAACCCGGTGATCGAGAAGGCGAAGGCGTTGATGGCGCAGATGGACAACACGATCAAAACGGTGCGCCGCATTTCGACCGAGCTTCGGCCCGGCGTGCTCGATCATCTGGGACTTGTCGCCGCATTGGAATGGCAAGCGAACGAATTTCAGAATCGCACCGGAATCAAATGCGACGTTCATTCCAGCCTGCAGGATTCGGCGCTGGATTCGAACCTCGCGACGACGTTCTTCCGGATTTTTCAGGAGACTTTGACGAACGTGATTCGTCACGCGGGCGCGACCCATGTGGCGGTCTATTTGAAACAGGAGTCGGGACGTATTATCATGGACGTCAAAGACAACGGGCGCGGCATTGAGCCGGCGGAGATCACGAACACGCGTTCACTTGGGCTGTTGGGAATGAAGGAGCGGGCGGCCTTGCTGGGCGGGGAGTTCAAGATCGGTCCGGTGCGGGCCGGGAAAGGCACGCGCGTCACAGTCACATTGCCGCTCCGCGAAGCGAACCGCGAACCAGTTCGGGAAGCATCACATGAAGATTCTGCTGACAGACGACCACGCCGTCGTTCGCCACGGCTTGAAGCAAATTCTCGCCGATGAATTTAAAAAGGCGACGTTTGGAGAGGCCCGCAACGCGCAGGAAGCTCTGAACAAGATCTGGAAGGAAAACTGGGATGTCGTGATTCTCGACATCACCATGCCGGGCCGCAGCGGCCTGGAGGTGCTGCGCGAAATCAAGAAGTTCAAACCCAAGCTCCCGGTGCTCGTCCTCAGCATGCATCCGGAGGGACAGTTTGCAGTGCGTGTTTTGAAGCGCGGTGCATCCGGTTACATGACCAAGGAAAGCGCGCCGGACGAACTGGTCGGCGCAATCAAGAAGGTTCTCGCCGGTGGACGTTACGTGAGCAATTCGCTCGCGGAAAAACTGGCGACTTATTTGTCCGGTGGCGATGCCCAGAAGCCGCCGCAGGAGAAGCTTTCCGACCGTGAATTCCAGGTTCTGCGATTGATCGCTTCCGGCAAGATTGTCAGTGAGATCGCGAAGGAACTTTCGTTGAGCGTGAAGACCATCAGTACCTACCGCTCGCGCATTCTTGAAAAGATGGGCATGAAGAACAACGCCGAGCTGATGCATTATGCGATGCAGCATCAGCTGGTGGAGTAGCGGTCAGCCGAGATGCACGATCTCGACGTCGTGCCAGTGTTGCTGGAGATATTCGGCGATCATCCGGCGATGGCAATGATGCGGCTTGTCCTCGCTGCACAGCAGACAGGCGCCTGACATCAGTTCCTTCGGAATTTTGCGTTCGATCTTCCGCTCGCGGAGCAGTTGAAGAAATTCGCGTTCGAAACGGCGCCATTCCTTTTTGTCCTTCCGATACTTATCAAGAACTGTTGGCGTGGGGGCAAGGTCCAGACGATGGACGTAATCGATCCCGCAAAGTTCCTTCAGGAAGAACGCGAGATCGTCGCGTTTTGCAAAGCCGGCAAGCTGGGAAACGTTGTTCAGCCGGACGTCGATCACGCGTTTCGCGCCTGAATTCTGAATGCTCTGGAAGAAGTCCGCGGCAGATTTTTGCGTAAAGCCGATGGTGAAGATTTTCATGGTTCAATCGTTTCCACTCTGGAATGACCAAAGTTAACATCGGTTTCCGGCAATGCGAATGAGTTCAGGGGTTCAGTTTCCGAGCGAAGCGATGATTTACTGGAAAATGGAGAAAGCTTTGGAGCGTTCTCCTCCGCGCGTTCCATGCTGCGAGCAAACAGGCGTGATTTTGAATCAGTTTCAAGATATGGACGACAGGCCAATGGAACTCGATATGGCAAGGCTTCTCAACGATTGCAAAGCGAGTTGTGTCTCCGGCGCAGACAGCAGAGCCGCAATGGGCAGATTTGAACTGTCGATTTCGCGCACGCGTGCCGGTTTCGGTTCGGAAGGCATTCTTTCAAGACCGGCATGATCACAACGTTCGACTACGTCATCATCGGGTTCTACCTCGTGTTCATGCTCGCCATCGGCGTGGTGTTCCGGCGAATGAGCAGGGACACATCCGACTATTTCCGTGCGGGTGGTGCAATGCCCTGGTGGCTGACGGGTGCGTCGGCGTGGGTTTTCAGTTTTAGTGCGTGGACGTTCACAGGCGCCGCGGGAAAGGTCTATGAGGCCGGCCTGCTGGTGCTCTGCGTTTTCTACGCGACTGTCCTTGCGTTGCTGTTCGCCATGGCGTTCACAGCGCTTCGGTTTCGGCGCATGAGGGTGGTCACCTGGATGGAGGCGGTGCGCCTGCGATACGGTCCGTTCACCGAGCAGTTGTACACCTGGATCAAGCTGCCGCTGCTGCTGCTGTTTGCCGGCGTTGGATTGAATGCCCTTGGTGTTTTCATGTCGGCAGTGTTCGACGTTCCGATGAACTCGATGCTGGTCATTCTCGGAATCGTTGTGACGGTGGTGGCATTTGCGGGCGGTTCGTGGGCTGTGCTCGCCAGCGACTTCGTTCAGGCCTTCCTGATCGTTACGATCACGATCTGCACCGCAGCGATGACTCTGGCGCACGACAAGGTCGGCGGGATCAGCGGGCTTCTGGAGAAAGTGCCGTCCGCACATCTGAACTGGGGCGAGCTGGCCCGGCCGGAGCTGATTCTTCTGTGGATCGCAGCGACGCTGTGGTTGAAGTTTTCCGACGAAAACAACATGGAGCGATCGACCATGTACCTGATGACGTGCAGCGATGGAGACGCGCGGAAGATGGTGTTGATACCGCTGTTTGGGATGTTGATCGGGCCGTTGCTGTGGTTCATCCCTTCAATGGCGGCGACCATTCTTCATCCGGACCTGGCAGCTGAGTTTCCGCGGCTCAAGCAACCGCATGAGGCGGCCTTTGTGTCGGTGGCGATGGATGTGATGCCGCGCGGGCTGCTTGGCCTTCTGCTTTCTGCGATGCTTGGCGCAACCATTGCGAACATGGATTCCGGGTTGAACAAAAACGTCGGGATTGCGATCCGCAGCCTTTACAAACCGGTGTTCCGTCCGAACGCATCAGAGCAACACCTGCTGATCGCCGGCAAGATTTGCACGCTGATCTTTGGCGCCATCATCATCGCGCTGGCGCTCTACGTGAACAACATTCGCGAGACGAACCTGTTCGATTTCGTCAATCAACTGGCGTCGTATCTTCTGATGCCGCTCGCGTTGCCGCTGATCTACGGATTGTTCTACAAACGAACGCCGGGCTGGTCCGCGTGGAGCACGACGCTGATTGCCGCCGCTGCTTCATGGCTTCTGGGAAGGTTCATTACGCCCGAAATGGTGCAGAACTGTATGGCCTGGACGACGCCGCTGAATGCAGATGAGAGAACGTATCTGAAACTCGCCGTTACCACGCTCGGGGGAACAGTCGGTGTGGGATCCGCGTGGTATTTCCTGACGACGTTCTTCTACAAGAACGTCCCGGTGGAGGAGCGCGAGCGTGTGGAAAACTTTTTCAGAAACCTCGAGACGCCCGTGAAGAATCCGGCCGTGGAGGTGGTTCAAACTCAAACCGCTGTTTACTGGATGCTGGGCGCGCTCTGCATGGTGTATGGCGGATTCATTCTCCTCTTGATGGCGATTCCCAATGCCATCAGCGGACGCATGGCGTTTCTGTTCTGCGGTGGCGTCATGTTCGGGGCTGGAATGATCCTGCACCGGTGGAGCCGCCAACCGCGGGGCAAACAGAGTGTTTCCAAACAACCGTGAGAGAACGTTCTTCTCCTGGCTTGAGATCGAATTCACTCGAACGGCCTGAATTTACCTCCCGACATTCTTCCGCATCAGGTAGAGGATTGCGGCGATGACGGTGATTCCGAAAATGACTGCGATGACGGTGGCGATGTTCTTCAACGTTTTTGCCTGTTGAAAGGCGCGGTTGGTTCGTTGCTTTTCGGATTCCATGAACAGTTGAAGTTCCTTTTCCAGCGAAATGATGGAGTCCTCATCTTTGAGGCTGAGCGTCAGCCACTCGGCGTTTTCCGCGTGCCATTCGGCTGGGAGTCGTTTCAGAACTTCAGTTGCAGCGGGCTGAAAACCATTCTGTTTCCAGAACGGCGTGTTCTCCGATGTCCACAGTCGGGCAATGCCGTGATTGAGAGCGAGCGCCTGAATTCGTTCCCAGAACAGAGGCCGAACAGAATCGGCAAGCGCGAAATCTGAAAAACCTTCGCTGTGAATGTTTCCGTGCCGTTGAAAAATCTGGAAACCGAACCCGCCAACAACGCTGCCCGATGCGTCCTCAGCAACCTGGAATTCCGTGAGCCGTGGTTCGAGTTTCTGCGGATCGAACTGCATGCTGATCCAGATCGGACGTAGAGCCGGAAGATCATCCAGCGTCGCACGGCGGACACGGAAGGTCGGTGAACTCATGGGCGGGCATCATAAAAAGCTTGGTGCGGATTTCCAGTGTGAAGTCGGGCAGCTTTTCAAAGTTGTCGGCATGCGGCGCTTTCGAGGGGGGCGAAATGTAACGGATCGGAAACACGCGAATCGAAAACCCGCGAACCGGCCAGGCTGAAAATCCCGAGCTGCATTGCGGCGGATGGGAGAAATTCTTCGCGCCGATCTGGATTCCCGGTTTAACATCTGCGCATGGCGAACAAGCTCTTCCTTCTGGATGGCATGGCGTTGGTTTATCGGGCGCATTTTGCCCTGATCGCCCGGCCGATATTCACGTCCAAGGGCGTGAATACTTCCGCGCTGTACGGCTTCACGCAAACCATCCTCGACATCCTGAGCAAACAGCAGCCGACGCATCTCGCCGTTGCGCTCGATACCGAGGCGCCGACACCGCGTCACAAGGCCTATCCGGAATACAAAGCCACCCGCCAATCGATGCCCGAAGATCTTTCGGCGGCCCTGCCGCACGTGCGACGAATGCTGGAGGCGTTCCGAATCCCGCTGCTCGAATGCGATGGCTACGAAGCGGACGACATCATCGGGACGCTCGCCAGAAAGGCGGAGAAACGCGGCTTCACGACCTACATGGTGACGCCTGACAAGGATTTCGGGCAACTCGTCGATGCCAACACGTTTCTCTACAAGCCCGGGCGCATGGGGAGTGATGTGGAGATTCTGGGCGTGCCGGAGATTCAGGCACGCTGGGGAATTCAGAAGCCGGAACAGGTCATCGACATTCTTGCATTGATGGGTGACGCGTCGGACAACGTGCCGGGCGTTCCGGGTGTTGGCGAGAAAACCGCGATCAAACTCATCAGCGAATTTGGCACTGTGGAGAATCTCCTCGCGCGCACATCGGAGCTGAAAGGCCGCATTCGCGAGTCGCTGGAGAAGAATCGCGATATCGCGCTTCTTTCAAAACAGCTGGTAACGATCCTTTGCGACGCCCCGTGCGCGTATGAGCTGGATGAACTCAAGCTGCGTCCGCCCGACGAAGAGGCGGTAAAATCGTTGTTGATCGAATTTGAATTCAATTCGATCGGACGGCGTTTGTTTGGCGATGACTTCAAGGCGGGCAGGGGATTTCAGCCGGCGGAAGAATCTGCTGCAGCGCGGAAGTCAGCTGTTTCCTCAACGAAAGCGTCATCGAATGTCAGGGAAAGTGCCACCGCCGCTGTGGCTGCAGAAGTTCCTCGCGCCAATTTAAAGACTATCGACGACATCGCGCATACGTATCGCCGGATCCCAGCGGCGGAGATCGCAATGCTGTTGAATGCGTTGAAGGCCGCGAAGGCATTTTGTTTCAAAGCACAGGTAAGTGGCAGCGATCCCAAGGAGGCGCGGCTCGAAGGTTTCGCGTTTTCACTCAAGCCGCATGAGGCGGCTTATGTCGCGATCGAGTGCGATGCCGACCTGGAGCAGTTGCGCCCGGTGCTGGAAGATGAACGGATCGCGAAGGTGGGACACAACCTGAAGTTCGATCTCACCGTTCTGAAGTGGCGTGGCATCGATGTTCGTGGAACGCTGTTCGACACAATGGTGGCGCACAGTCTGATCGAGCCGGACATGCGTCACACACTCGAATACCTGTCCGAAGCGTTTCTCGGTTACACGCCGGGAAAGGCTGCGAGCGAAAGCGGCGAGGAACAGTTGAGCCTTGGTGATGTGGCGTCGGAGAAGCTGGCGGAACGAGCGATGGAATCGGCGGACATTGCGTTGCAACTGCGCGAAAAACTGGAACCGATGCTGAAAGAAAAGGGACAGGAACGGGTGTTTTACGAAATCGAAGCACCGTTGATTCCTGTGCTGGTCGATATGGAGTTCGAAGGTATTCGAGTGGATTCCGCGGCATTGGCCGATTTCGCCGCGCAGCTTTCCAAGGAGATGACCGAGCTGCAATCGTCGATCTGCCGTGCTGCCGGCCGGGAGTTCAATCTGAATTCCGCGCGGCAACTGGGCGAAGTGCTGTTCGAGGTGCTGAAGATTTGCGAGAAGCCGAAGAAAACCAAAACCGGCCAGTACGCCACGGACGAGCAAACACTTCTCGCACTCGCGCCGGATCATGAAGTGGTTCAAAAACTCCTTGAGTATCGTGCCGCGTCGAAACTCAAGTCCACCTACGCCGATGCTCTACCACTGGCGATCTGGCCGAAGACGGGGCGGATTCACACGACCTACAATCAGGTCGCAACGAGCACCGGCCGGTTGAATTCACAGAATCCAAATCTTCAGAATATCCCGATCCGCACCGAGCGCGGGCAGGAAATCCGCAAGGCCTTCGTGCCGCGCGGACCGGAGTATCTGCTGCTTTCGGCCGATTACTCGCAAATCGAACTCCGCATCATTGCTGCTCTCAGCCGCGAGGCAGGATTGCTTGAAGCATTTCGAACGGGAATCGATGTGCATACGGCCACTGCGGCGAAAGTTTATGGCGTGCCGCTGGATCAGGTGACATCAGAAATGCGGCGCAAAGCCAAAATGGTGAACTACGGCATCGCCTATGGCATTTCAGCATTCGGCCTGGCACAGCGGCTGAATATTCCACGACGCGAAGGAGCGGAGATCATTGAACAATATTTCGCGCAGTTCGCAGGAATTCGGGAATTCATGGATCGAACGATCGAGTTCGCCCGTGCGAACGGCTACGTCGAGACGGTCACTGGCCGTCGCCGCTATATTCGCGACATCAATTCCTCGAACGCCACCGTGCGCGGTGCTGCCGAGCGGAATGCGATCAATGCGCCGATTCAGGGGACTGCGGCGGACATGATCAAGATCGCAATGATCAACATTCAGGCCGAGCTGACGCGTCGGAAGTTGAAAACGCGGATGCTGCTGCAGGTGCATGATGAACTTGTTTTCGATCTCTTCCGACCGGAACGGGAGGAAGTTCTGACGCTGGTTCAGGACAGGATGAAGTCGGCAATCGAACTCGACGTTCCGATCGAAGTTGAAGCAGGCGTGGGCGGGACATGGCTTGAAGCGCACTGAACGTTTCGACGTGGCGAACAACGAGGTTAACTTCTGCGCGATGAAGGCGCGGTTTCCAAACCTTTGTACATGAGCTTCTTTCCAAGCGTGTGCTGTTCAGGATTGTGCAATTTTGTTGGTGCCTGAACAAAAAAGAGCAGGTGCTGATCAAACTGCGACAAAGAGAAACGATTTCATCTCCCGCTTCGGAAGTCGTTTTCCTTCCAGTCTTTCTGAAAATTCCTCTCAGGGGGCTTTAGGATCACATTTCTTGTCAGCGCGGCATCTTCATCGCGCGCTCATTCTTCAGCGATGAAACCGCGTAAACGAAAAGCGTTCATGAAGAGCGCGCACAGAATTCGTGCAGCGTTGGCATCCTGTTGAGGTGCCGAGGCATATCCGGTGCTTGGAGCGTGGCACTGTGAACACCTTTTCAAGACGCCCGCTAACCATTGTCAAATCCGAATGAAACCGAACTCAACCCTTCAGCTCAAACGACTCCTCTTCCAGCGAGCATCCGTGTTCTGCGCCCTGGCAGGTGCCACGCGCCTGATCGCTGCGGATGCTCCCTACAACACGAATCCTAATATGCCATTTCCGGACGATGACCTGAGTGTCATTCCGACCGGAAACGTGACCTGGCAGTCACATACGAACACGAATCCGGTGTTGCATGGCCGGGTGGGGCCGCTCCTCCCGACGCATGCCATGTCCGTGCATAACACGATGGTTTGGAGGACGAATGACGATACTCCAAAGATGCTGATGTTCCATCGCCACTCGGCATACACGGCCGACGAAATGGCGAACCCGGACATCATCAACTTCATGATTGCGAATCCCAATCCGGGTCCTGGGGCTCTTGCCGGTCAGACCGCGCTTTCGAATCCGGGCAATCAGTTCAACTCCGCGCTGCGCCGTTCCTTCAACCAGCTGTGCTACGGCGGCTACAACATCGTTCACGACGTCAGCCAGTCGGTGCCACAACGCATCCGCGTCGATCAATATCTGGATCTCTGCCAGCTTTATGATTGGGGGCATCCGGATGCTTACAAGTATGACACCGAAGATCCGAAGTATGCACCTGCTGCGCTTCAGAACCACGACGCAGAGTTGAACTTCGGCGCGACCAAGAACATGGGCGTGTCGCGCGGTCTTTACTACGACATGTATTGCCCCGGCTTTGCGACGCTGGAGGATGGCCGCCCGATCTTCCCTGGCGGTCACGACATGAACAGCCAGAACGGCAACTACCGCATCCAGGTGTTCAACCCGGACACGGAAAGCTGGCTGGAACGTCCGATCTCCTGCATGCGCGCGCAGTACAATGCCGATCCGAACGATCCATATTCGGAGAAGTTCTTCCAGGAGCAGAAGGACCTCGGTATTCCCGAGCGGTTCATCTACTTCCCGATCGGCAATTCCATCAGCAACGACTGTAATCCTCACGCGCTGTCCTCCTATCCCGGTTTGGACTACTCGACGAATTACCTGTCGATCCGCCTGATGAATCCGACGAACGGAACGGTGACGCATCCCACCCCGCTTCAGAGCGACATGCGGTATGCGCGGTGGTATCCCACCGCCGTCGCGTTGCCTGGAAACAAGGCTTACATCTTCGCAGGATGGGATCGTGATGAACGCGCGACACCTACCGGTGGCACACCTTCATCCACCACCACATGGCTGAACAACTTCTTCAGCAACAGCACGTGGTCGAATCAGATGCCGTCGAGCTGGCAGCTCTCGGGACAATTGTCCTCAAGCGCCGGAACGCCCTCCACGCAGATCACCCAGCCGGTTCCGGAAGTTTATGACGGCACACTGGATCGCTGCGTTGCGCTGGAAAATGCGCGTCTGCTGCATCCTGCTTGGTATCCGAACGGATGCGTGGTTCAGACCGGTCCGGGCGAGAACGACTGGAAGGTTCTGGTGAACTCCGGCCTGCTGTTTGAGAACGCGGCAGAAGCGGCCAACGGTGGTGAGAACGGCAGTTCCTCATCCGAAACCGCTGCGCGCCACACCTACCTGGTCGATGTGCAGGGAGCGCTGGCTGATCCCGACCGCGAAGTCCCGAGCGTGCGTGAAGGCAAGTGGCTGAAGTATGTCGATACCGCCACGAACACCTTCGCTCCGTTCTCGGCCAATGCGGACCTGATGGAGATCGACACCGAAGGCAACGTTGTTTCGCATCGGCTCTACCACATGGGCGGACGTAATTCCTCCGGCACTGTGACAGCGAGCGCGATGTATCTCGAAATGGCGCCGTTGAGCAAGGTGCGCATGCCGGGTGAACCGCCCGTCGAAATGCCGAAGTGGACCACAACTGAAGGTTCGCTCCGCGTTCGGGCTCGCCAGAACTACGCGACACCGATGCCGGATGGAAAGATCTGCATCATCGGCGGCAACGGCACGGGCCAGTCGGGCATGGAAGCCTGGAGCATGCACGTTCAGATTCTTGATCCGGCAACAGGCCTGTTCTCGACGATGGACAAGAGCCAGGTGCCGCGCGACGAACACGGCATCATTCACCTCTGGCCCGACGGCCGGATTTTCATGGGTGGCCAGAACCGTAACGGCCTCGTTCCCGCCGGCAATCCGTTCGCTCCGGCTGGCGATCCCGATCTCGGTGTTCCCTGCGCCCAGTTCTTCACTCCGCCGTATCTGTTCGACGCGAACACGAACGAAGCGGTTCGCCCGGTGATCACCAGCTATCCGGCGCAGATCGATTACGGTGTCGATTTCAACCTCACTGTGGATGACGCGGACAGCATCAGCTCGGTTTGCATCGTCCGCACCGGTTCGATGTCGCACAGCCTCTGCACCGACCGCCGCTACGTCAAACTGCCGTTCTCGAAGGTCGGTGGAAACGTGCTGCGCGTCACAGCGCCGGTGCTGCCGGGAACCGCAGTCGGCGGCTACTACATGCTGTTCGTGGTGAAAGACACCGGCACTCCCTGCCACGCAAAGAAGGTTGTCCTCGGAACGCAGGTCGCGTCGAGAGCAGCCATGTAACCTGAACAAAGCCCGTGTGAACCGGGCTCTTCAATGGAGCCCGGTTCAAAGGCAAACGCAGTCAGAGACTTGAAAGAACGATTCACCAGGGGATTCACCTTGATCGAGCTGTTGGTAGTCATCGCCATCATCGCAGTGCTAGCCGCTCTCCTGCTGCCGGCACTCTCCAGGGCAAAGGCCCGCGCCCAATCGATCAAATGTGTGAGTCAGCTTAAACAGATGGGTTTGGCCACTGAGATGTATGCCAGCGACAACAACGAACGTCTGCCCGGGGATCAGCACAATCTGCCGTCCTGGCTTTCCTCTCTGGCGGCTTACAACGGCACCGCGATCTACAAGTGCCCGACTGAAAAGACCCGAATCTACACATACGCGGTGAATGACCTTCTCACACCACGGCCGGCCGGCGCTCCGACGCTGAACTTTTCGAAGCGGAACTCGGTCCCGAGTCATTCGGAAACCATGTGGATGAGTGAGCTGGTGGAGGAGATCATCGGGCAGGATCACTTCCATTTTGCCGATTACCGAAACTCGCCCGAACCTTCCAATCCGGCGGGTGCCTATTCACCCAAAGGCTTTATCGGCCAGGTGGACGCCACGCGCCATCATCTCTCTGCGAACTATCTCTATCTCGACGGTCATGTGAGCACGCTCAAGTGGGCACACGTGCCGCCGCTCCTAACAAATTCCGGAAGCCGGTTCATCATGCCGGTCGGACACCCTTAAACTTTGACACTTATTCCCATGCGCCAATCCAGTCTGCGAACCCTATCAAACAGAAATGACAACAAACCCATGAAAACCCACTTCAATTCCCACGGCCTGCTCGCCGCCCTGTGCATCGGAGCCGGCGTTTGCCAGACGCACGCTCAGTTGCTGCCCATTCAATGCGGCGCGGTGAGCACCAACGCCGGGGCCAAGCTGAAGTTCGCCAATGGCGAGCTTTATGACGAAAGCTCCGGTTTCGTTCAGCCGCTGATGTATCAGCGCGTCCAGAACCGCTACGGCACGAACAATTACTACAGCTCCACAAACCTGCACTTCATCGCGCTGTCGGTGAAGACGAACTCGACTGCGAGTGCCGCGTTCGGATCCTACATCGCGTGCGAAGTGGTATCCGTTTCCGGACCTCCCGGCGGCACGTTCTATTTCTGGGAGCAGGGGAATGGAAGGCCGACCTATTCATTTCCTGTTGGAGGACCTTATCCGGCAGGAAAGAACAGGATCATTCTCAGCAACTGCGAACAGGGAGCGGGACGGCCTGATGGCGATCCATTCGGAGCGATCCGCGGACGCCGCTTCTCGGTGGACAAGGCCGGTGAATACACTGTGACGTTCCAGTTGTATGACACTTCGGAGAATCATCCGACGACGGTCGGCGCACCGATCCATGCCCCGTCCGATCCGTTGACGATCAAATTCTCCACGGCTGTGGACATCGGGATCACGCGATTCTCACTCAACAACAACACGGCCCAGCTGGTTTACAAGCAGGGTTTGCTGACCAACATGTTTGTGGAGGTGAGCACGAACCTGATGACCTGGGAACCGGTCGCAGGACCGTTCACCAACGCTCCGGCGCTGACCACCAATCTGTTCGCAGTTGATCCCGCCGTACCTTCGGTCTTCTTCCGCTTGCGCGGAGAGCTTCCGTGACGATGGCGTTTTCGCACGTGAGACAAGCACTCGCCTCAATCATCGGAGTAGCTGCCCTCGGTCTTGCCGGGGGCAGCTTTAACGCGTCCGCACAACACATTCATCTCGTGGCCGGTCTCACGACTTCATACGAGCCCGGCAAGACCAACGTCACGTTGGTGAATGCCGCGTCGTATGATGTGAACTCCTACGACGGGATTGCGCCGGCCTGTTTCTTCATGCCGGACGATGATCCTGTGTTGTATCCCGGACTGTATCATTCAGACGTCACCTTCGCGGCATTGCCGGCCACGCTCTGGACGGGCGGACCGGCGCCCAATGCAGCGGCGCTGGGCGCGTTCATCGTGGCCCGGGTGGTTTCCGTGGCGGGACCACCTGGAGGCGAGTTCAGCCTCTGGCAGGAAAATGAAGAGGCGTCGCACACGCAGAAGGTTTTCACAATTCCCGCCGGCACAACGAACACGGGTCATTACTTCAATGTCAGCGAAGGAATCACGTTTCCGGAACCGGATCCTTTCGGACACATCCACGGACGTCGTTTTACGGCGACGAAACCCGGGCTTTACACCGTGGGTTTCCAAATGCTCGACATTTCGTCCAGTCACGCCGACGGCACGCCCGTTCACAATCCTGGCCCGACGAATTATTTCTATTTCCAGGCGGGAATTTTCATCAGCGACTTCGTGAGAACGAACGACACCGTCGCCTTCCGTTTCGGTGCCCAGTTCTTCCGCGATTATCACGTCGAGTACAGCACAAATCTCAGCTCCACCAACTGGACCATGCTCGCTGAGATCATAGGCGGCAATCACAGCGACATTCACACGATCATTGATACCAACGCCGCGGGCCCGGCCCGCTTCTACCGTCTTCGCCAGACGGACCAATGATTTCCCAACAACCCTGAACAACCTGAAACACAATGAACCTGATAGGAACAATGAAGAGTCTGAAACGTAACAACACGAACAATCTGCATCCCTTGAAACTGCTGTCCATCGCCAGTGCGGCCTTGCTTTGGAGTGCCGCGGCGCAGGCGCAACACGGTCACCTGGATGCGGGAGCTGAATCGCCGGATGCGGGTGCGCCGCTCATTTGGGTGAATGGCGCGTTGTATTCCACGAACTCCGGATACGTTCAGACCATGAATTTCGCGACGTCCGGAACGTATGCCGGTTACTTCAACAGCGGTCCGACGATGACATCGCTGGCCAACAGTGGATTTGAACAATCGCCTTACGCTGCCCTTGGAGGTGCGTTTCTGAATGTTCAGATCACATTGCTCAGCGCTCCAGACGGAGGAACCTTTGGCTTCTGGGAATCCGGCGCCGTGTCGCCCACCTACATTCTGGGCATTGGAGATTCAACTCCGTTGATCGCATTGAGCGATGAAATGCTTGGCGCAGGAAATCCGGGGGGCGATCCCTTCGGACACATCCATGGCCGCCGTTTCACCGGGACGACCGCTGGGGATTACGTGGTGGCGCTGCAGTTGTTCGATACTTCCGATTATGGTCCTGGTGCGACGCCGCTGCACACGCCATCCGACGTCCTTTACATGAAGTTCTCCGGTGCTGTGCCGGAACCTTCTTCGTTTGCCATCCTGGGACTCGGAGTCGTCGGCCTGGCGTTGAGACGGTTCCGTTCCGGGTCGGTGCAGAGACACAATTGATATTGATGCATTGAAATCACGCGCGGTGATCAGGACGGTCACCGCGCCGTCCAAATCCGAAGTCGATAGTCCGAATCCAGTTTTCGAGTCAGACAACCAGAAAGTTTAACCATGAAAACCCAACGAATTAAGACACTCGCGAAAGCGATTCATCAAAACAGTTTTGCCGCACTTTGCCTTGCATCAGTCCTCTGGCTGGGCGCGGGCTGCAGCAAATCCGACGAGAAGGAAACGGTCTCCGCTCCGGAACAGGAGATGGAACTGGAAATGCCTTCCGAAACGGCGGCGCCGGCAATGAAGTTTGCCACCGTAACGACCATCCCCACGCAGCAGATCTCCGAACTTCCGCCGCTCAGTCCGGAAATGATCGCTCTGATCGAAACCAATCGGTCAGCTCTGCTGGAGCATCAGATTTATTACATCGTGAACTCGGATTTTCAGCCGCTGGAAAAAGCGCAGGCGCTCTTCACGATTTATTCGTCCGCGGATCATGGCGGCCAGCGCAAGGTGGCACATGCGGCGGTCAAATTTGTTGACGATGCCCACTTCGCGGTCGTCCGGGAACAGTTGTTCGACTCGAACCTGCATCGGCAGGTTCTCAGCGTGTTCATGACTGACACATTGAAGCGGAGTGACGCGGTCAGGATTCCGGTTCTTTACGATCTGGCGCGACTTGACGGCCATCCAATGCAAGGAGAGGCGAAGCAACTGCTCGGGGCTTTCGTCGGCCGCGACTACGGATCGAACTGGGACAAATGGCATCAGGCGATGCTCGCCTACCTCGGCTCCAGCCGGAAATAGCACGGTTCTTAAAATGGCATCGGCGGCGAGGCGAACGTCTGTCTGCAAAACCATGTCATCGGGATCTGGGACGTCTGCAGTTCGCTGGAAATGGGCTTGTCATTTCGTCGTTGAAATGGGAGAAGTTTTTTGCGCGACGAACAGCCTCTATCCAAATACCGGCTTTGAGATCATTGTGCCGGGGCTGGGATTGCTCCCAGGAGCAGAATCCGCTTTGCGGATAGGCCAATCTCCTTAGGCGTTCGTCGCGCATCTGTTTTGTACCAGTTAGAATGCGATCCTTCGGATTTTGACCTCGCCCGATTTCGACTTCGTTCAGACGCAGTTCGTCCACAATTTCCGCAAGAGAACCGTCTTGCGGGAATGTTGGTCTTGACGAATTCACATCCCGTCGGATTATCTGTCCGGGCGCAAATTGATCCAATCCGCTGCAACTGCTCTGAGCGGCCGGAAAGCTGGATAGATCGGCGCAGCGGGCCAGCTTAGCTCAGTGGTAGAGCAACGGTTTTGTAAACCGTCGGTCGTCGGTTCAAATCCGACAGCTGGCTCCATTCTCCTCCTTCGGGAATCTCACAACGAGGCATTCAAAGGATCGGCTGTTTTCGAGAAGTTCGCGGTTCAATGGAGAGTGGCGTGGAGTTGCTCAATCAGTTTTTTCCGGGGCGAATCAACTTTGTTGAAAGATTGGCTCCCGGTTTTCCGTATTACCCAATAAGCCCTCGTCATACTGAACCACCCGGTTTGGCGTGAGGCGGAAATGATATGAGGATTTTGCTGAGAGACGACGTGACGGGATTGTTTTATTTCGGACAGGGGCATTGGACGCCTTCGCGGACACAGGCTTATGACTTTCACTCTGGAGATCACGCGATGAGCGTTGCCGAGCGATATGCGATGGCGCGCGGAGAGATGATTTTTGACTTCGACGATCCGAACGTCACATTCGGCATTCCTCTGGTCGTTTCGTCCGTGCGAGAAGTCGCCGAGGTGTGACGGGGACTTCCGCCAGGCAGCACTGCCAGTATTGTTGGCCAGCAGATCTTCGACAGGTTCCCTCAGGAAACGATCTCGTAGTCGCTCATCATGCCAAGGTCTTCGTGCTCGAGATTGTGGCAGTGAAAAAGGTAGCGCCCGGTGTAGCCTGAAAAGCGAGCCACAACGGTCATGTGGCCGTTGGGCGGAGCAACGAGCACATCTCTCCAGCCATGCTGAGACGGATCCTGCGGAACACCGTTGATGTCGATCACCTGGAACTGGATCAGGTGAATGTGGACGGGATGCTGGTGGCCGGTGAGGTTGATGAATTTCCATTTTTCGACGGCGCCATGCTTGATCTTTACCTCCGGCGGCGCGCTCATGTCGTAAGTCCGGCCGTTGATCATCCAAACGGTTCCATCAGGCGTGCTCTTTCGGGTGAGCTTGAATTCGCGTGTGACCGTTTCCGCGGTGATCGGCAGGTTTTGCCAGGGAGCCAGCGCCGGCGGAACGACCGATTCGTCCGGTGCGTCGCGATCGACATCGAATCTCATGACGAAGGTGGACGGGCCGGAACAGTTCGGGGACCACAGGAAATCGTTGCAATTGCGCAGGACCACTTTCGTTCCCTTTTCGTAACCGCTGAAATCGATCACCACATCTGCGCGTTGGAAGGGTGACAGTTCGACCATCTGTTTGCGCATCGGTTTTGGCAGCAGTCCGCCATCCGTGCCGACCTGTGTGAATTCCGCCTGAGTGCCGAGCCTGAGATAAAGCACCCGCGCGTTTGAACCATTCACGATTCGAAAGCGATACTTTCTTCGGGCCACTTTGAAATAGGGCTGCACCACGCCGTTGACGAGAATTCGGTCGCCGAGCATTCCGGTTTCACGCGTGTGATCGTCGAGCACGTAGTTGAGGGATCCGTCCTTGTTGAACAGCCGGTCCTGAATCAGCAGCGGAACGTCGTAATCGCCGCTGGGCAGCCCAAGTTCCTGTTCTTCGGGATCATCGAGCAGATACAACCCTGCGAGTCCGAGATAAACGTGCATTCCGGTCTGGCCATGGGTGTGGTCGTGATACAGGAGCGTGGCGGCGCGTTGATTGTTCGGATAGTGATACTGGCGCACCGAAACGCCTGGAACCGCTTCCAATGGATGCGCATCGTCCTGCGGTGCAACATGCGCTCCGTGCAGATGCACCGACGGATACATGAGCGCCAGTCCATCGGAGCCGGAACTCATTCCGTGCGTGTCCGGCAGTTCACTTACAAACCGCACAACGACCGGCAGCCCTTTTGTTGCCTTGATCGTCGGACCGGGGAAAAGCCCGTCAAATCCCCAAACGGACGTGGCTGGCAACCGGGAATGCATTTTCGCCGAACCCTGTTTCAACGTGATCGTGTAGAGATGAGTTTTGCCGCGAACCTCCGGTTTCAATACCGGCGGGAGGCGCAGCGGATCGGTAAACAGATCGAGCCACGGACTTTTGCCTGGCGCGTCCATCGTCATCTTCATGTCTGCACTGCCGAGCAGTCTGAGAGGATTCGACGCAAGCGTCATCAAACTCAGGAAGCTGTTTCGAAGCATGCGGCGGCGGTTCAACATAAGTTCAAGGCTGCGGTGGAAACAGGCGTAACATCGGAACGATTTCGGGCGGCAGGCTGGGACTCATCCATCGCAAAGTCGCGGCGCCAGCCCCGGGATGCGGAATATAGTCGATTCGCAAGGGAATCAGTTGCCCCGCCGTCAGCGGCACGTTGGCGCGTCGTGCCAGAATGAACGGGTTCGGAGTCCAGTCGTCGATCACGAGTTCTTCATTGATCCACACGCGCGCACGGCCGCGAAATTCGAATTCAATTTGATACAGTTCTGAAAATCTCGGCAGCAGCATGCCTTCCCAACGCACTGCGAACTCATCCGCGGTGATGCGCCGGTGCGGACGCGTTTTTCCCCAATCAAAGTCGATCGTGGTGTTGGTCAGGATCAGGGTTGGCGCGGTAAAATTTGTGTCGTTGTAGAAACTGCCCCGCAAACCGATTCCCGGTTCATTGAACAAAACCATCGTCGTGAATTTTGTTGGAGACGAATACTCGCTCCAGCCGCGGCGGCCATCACAATAACGCACCTGCCATTTATAGGTTGTTCCCTCGATCAACCCCGCCGGACTGAAGTTGGTCAGTTGATTGCCCCGCACCACGCCGCTGTCCACGGCGATGGCATCGTTTTGCGCGTAACGGATGATCCACTGGCTGGCAGCGTGAAAGTCGTCCGGATCGGGATCGAAAAACGCGCCGGAGGCCAGTTGAACGGCCAGCGGTTGATTGGTGGCGCCGTCCGCCGGGAAAACATTTGTCGGTGCGTGCGGAGATTCATTGTCGGTTGGCTCGGCGACAATGATCGTTCCCGACATCGCTCCCGCGCCGTGAAACACGCAGTAGTAGGGGAAAGTCCCGAGGTGATCGAACGTGAAGCTGAACTCGTCGCCAAGTTCCAGAGCGCCTGAATTCAGGTAACTGTCCTGAGACGTCACCGTGTGTTCGGTGTTGTTGTCATCCTGGGTCCAAACGACGGTGTCTCCGGGATAGATGACAAGCCGATCCGGAATAAACATCGATTCCTTGATGCTGACATGATTCGTCAATGCCGCGAAACTCGACAATCCGCTCCAGACAAATGCGATCAACATCGCCGCCATTTGCCGGCGAAAACAGTGAAACAGAATGTGACGAAAAAAAGTTATGTTCGAACGCATCAGATAAAGCCCCGTCAGCTTCAGAATCACGACTTCATCTGACGGTTCACGGAGCGTGCTCCGCGTCTTCCGGCTCTAAGCAGCGGAGGTGCCAGTATTTCGGGGTGACGAGAACTTCGGGAAGACCATGATCAAGAGAGGGAGATTTTCGCGTGAGTTGATTTCGGAAATAGATGAATTCGCGTAATGCATCTGCTGAGAAATTAAACGTTCATCGTTTCAATGAAGAAAGTTCGTCAGCTTCTTTTTGAAAGACGGATTGGCAGCAGGTTGGAGAAGCGTCGGAATAATCAAACTGCGCAATTGACGACACTCCCGGCGCGAAAAGCTGAGTTTGATGTGATGGTGTCACGAGCAGGGGGAAATCCAATTCCCAACCCGCCGAGTGTCGAATCGGTCTCCGTTTATGCGCCGGCAGCCGGGTGTGAATTGAGAAACCCGAGGGATATCAAAGCAGCGCGCGTTTTTTCGGGCGATTCGTGGAGGATGGCATTCCAGTTTCGCTTCAAACCTGTTTGCACGTTTTCCAGCCGGTCATCGATGTAGGCGATTTCACGGCCCCTGCAGCCAGTCATGCGCTCGACGGCCTGATAAATCTCCTCCTTCGGCTTCATGCAGCCGCATTCGTAGGAGAGGACGTAGCCGTCGAAATTTTTGAAGAAAGAATAACGTTCGCGGATATGGGTGACCGCGAGTGGATTGGTGTTGGAAAAGATGAATGTGGGAATCTTCACCGCCCGCAATTCCTCGTGCAGGCAGATCATTTCATCTATTGGCGAGAAGATGTCGCTGAAGAACGATGCGAATTCGGCTTCAGTTCCGCTGAAACCTGAAAACCCGCGGATTTCATCAAAGAACTGTTCCGTGGTCAGCAACCCCGTTTCATAACGATGGAGCAGGGGGGATTGATCGAGAAACAGTCGGGATTCATCGACATCAGGCCGCGACCGGGTCGCGATCTTGTGCGCTGCGATCGAATAGTCAAAATCGACAAGCACCTTGCCGAGGTCGAAAACAACGACTTTGGCCAAGGAGGAAGGAGTAGGCATCAAGGATGAAGTCACGTATTCACTCATCACGCATTCACGCATCACGTTTCACTCGTCACGCCTCACATCCCCATCTCCCGACGTCCTTCCAACGCGCGGCTGAGGGTCAGTTCGTCGGCGAATTCCAGCCCGCTTCCGGCGGGCAGGCCGTGTGCGATGCGCGTGATCTTGAGACCGTTTCGCGCGAGTCGTTTTGCGAGATAAAATCCCGTGGCGTCACCTTCCACATCCGTGCCGAGCGCAATCACGATTTCCTGGATTGGCTCCGTTTTCAGGCGCTGTTCCAGTTCGCTGATTCGCAGGTCCTCGGGCTCGACGCCATCGAGCGGCGAAATCTTTCCGCCGAGAACATGATATTTGCCGCGATACGTTCCGGATTTTTCGAGGCTGAGGATGTCCACCGGCTGTTCCACGACGCAAACGAGTGAAGCATCACGCCGGGCATCCGTGCAGATGTCGCAGGGCAATTTCTCTGTGAGTGCGCCGCAGACGTTGCAGAAATGAATGCGTTCGCGAGCCTGAAGAATCGCATCCGCGAGCGACTTCACTGCAGCCGGATCGGCTTGAACCAGGTGAAGCGCAATCCGCTCGGCGGAACGCGGTCCAATGCCGGGCAGCTTGTTCAAGGCAGCAGTCAATGCCGTGATGGGATCGGGCAGGGGCATTTAAATCGTCGTGTCTCTCGCAGCTTCCGCAGCGTTCATCCGGTCAACAGCGTGACGTTGAACCGGAGAACGCAAAACAAATCTGCAAACCGTGCGGATTCAAGGCTCAGCCGAATCCGGGCAGATTGAATCCGGCGGTGACCTTGCCCATTTCCGCGTTCGAAATCTCCTTTGCCTGGCCAAGCGCCTGATTGACTGCCGTCAGGATCATGTCTTCGAGCAGCTGCGCGTCGGATGGATTCACCGCGGCGGGATCGATCTTGACCGAGGCGATGGTGCCGTCGCATTTGGCGACGACCTTGACCGCACCGCCGCCGCTGGTGGCTTCGACAGTTTTCTGCGCGAGCTGGTTTTGAATCTGTTCCATCTGCTGCTGCATGCGAGCAGCCTGCTTCATGAGTTTTCCGATGCTGGACATAGTAGCGATTGAATGGGGAGTTTGTGCCGATCAGGTTCAGGTCCGGACATCAACAATGGTGCCCTTGAAAATTTCGAGGGCTTTCCGGATCAACGGGTCGTTTTTGAATTCTTCTTTGTCGAAGGGTATTGGCGCCGCGGCTTTTGGCGCGGGTGCGGCTGCCGGGGCGACGTCCGACTTTTCAGCGGCCGAAGGTTTTGAACCGGGTTTTGTCTCCGGTGTCGCCTGTGCCGGCGTTGGAGTGGCCGGAGGCGGCGTAACACGTTTTCGATCGGCTGGCGGTTCGGCCTTGATGAACTTTACCTGACAGTTCGCGAAACCGAATTCGGACAGCTTGGTCTGAAACAGCTGATGGTTTTTCGAATTGTCCACCAGCGCGATGTGTTCCTCGAATTCCTGAGGAAACCCGATCGTAAGCAATCCCTTCGCGAAGGAAACCGGATGCGCTTCGAGAAAATAGGTTCGCGCAAACGGACTCGCACGGCCAATCGCTTCGAGCAGCTGTGCCCAAAGTTGTTCGAGATCGACCTCGCCGGGGGACGCTGAAATGGCTGGTGCGGGTGCTGGCGCGGGAGACGGTGTTTGGATGGAATCCGTCGATGCAACCGGTGTTGTCGCGCGTGGCGCTGGTCGAGGTGAAACGGCTGACGCGGGAGATGACGGTGCTGAGGCCGGCCCGGCGGATCGCACCGTTGCAGACGCTGGTGCAGATGCCGGAGGTGTTCCAGCTGAACCGCCGTTGGAACGCAAATCCTGCAAGCGCTGAAGAACGGAATCGAGACTGATCGCTTTGCGGGCTTCGATGGCTTTCAGCAAGGCGACTTCCAGCAAAATTTTCTTCGAGGCCGCATCGCGAAGGCGAAGTTCCGCGTCGGCGAGAACTTCCATCACGCGGGTCAGTCCATCCGTTCCGGCGGCGTTTGCCTGTTCCTTCAGCGCGGCGGCTTCGCTTTCAGAAACCTCCACCAGATTCAAATCGCCGCGGGACACCTGAAAGATCAGCAGGTTGCGGAAATGATTCAGCAGATCGGAAAGCAGACGCCCGAGATCCTTGCCGCCTCTGGCCAGATCGTTGAGCTGGCGCAACGCGGATTCAATCTCGCCGTTCAGAACCGCGCGGGAAAGTTCGAGCAATTGATTTTGCGCGGTGAGGCCGAACATCGAGAGAACATCCGACTCCTCGATCTTGTTTCCGCAGAAGCTGATGAGCTGGTCGAGCGTCGATTCGGCGTCGCGCATTCCTCCGTCGGCACCGCGTGCAATCGCATACAGCGCTTCCGGCGTGATCTCCACATTCTCCTGCTTCGCGATCATCGAAAGCTGTTGAACGATCAACGATGCGGGAATGCGGCGAAGATCAAATCGCTGGCAGCGCGAAAGAATCGTCGGCAACACCTTTTCCGGATCGGTGGTCGCGAACATGAACTTCACGTGCTCCGGCGGTTCCTCCAGCGTTTTGAGCAACGCGTTGAAGGCTGCGGTCGAGAGCATGTGAACTTCGTCGATGATGTAGATTTTGAACTTCGACGAGGCCGGAGCGTACTTGCAGGTTTCGCGCAATTCGCGGACCTGCTCGACGCCGTTGTTGCTCGCACCGTCGATTTCGAGAACGTCCATTGAACGGCCTTCGGCGATCTCAATGCATTTGGGATCGTTGACGTCGAAGTCAGCCTTCGGGCCGCCGGTGCAGTTCAGAGCCTTGGCGAAGATGCGTGCGAGGGTTGTCTTGCCGGTGCCGCGCGGGCCGCAGAACAGGTAGGCGTGGGCAATGCGGTTCTGCTCGATCGCCTGGGCAAGCGTTCGGGAAACGTGTTCCTGTCCGACAACGTCGGCAAAGCGCTGCGGGCGGTATTTCCGGGCTATGACCTGGTAGGACATTTATGATTTACGATTTGATGATTCATGATTTCGAACCGGATCGCTCAACATCCGATCCGCATCGTAAATCACAAACCATAAATAAAAAAGTGCCAGGGTGACCACGGCAGATGTCGAGCAAACTACCGTTGCTGCCTTCCGGCCCTGGCGGGGTTCGTAAGTCCACATTCCATGGGCCCTGGCGGGTGGGAATGTGCGTCAGTGACGTCATGGCTTCAAGGAGAATTACCGCGCGAAGAGAAATTGCACGATTCGTCACAACGATGAGGCGCAATCGCCCCTGAAATTTTGTGAAACTTGCGCGATTGCGGACCGCGTAAAGCGTGTCAAAATCTTCGCCCATGCAAACCTTCCCCTTCCTCGGCGGAGTCGTGCCCTGTCTTTGTCTGGCGGCGTTCACGCTTTGTTCGCGAGCGGATACGGTCGTGCAGCCTGCCCGCAAGTTTGGACTGGGCGACTTGTTGAATGTGGCCATCTCGCCGGACCGGCAATGGATGGCGACGGCGGGTTCGGGCGGTGCGTTTCTCTGGGATTTCGAGGATGGAAATGTCGTGCATCGATTGGAGGCACATCGCGCGCAACTCTCGGCGATTTGCTTTTCTCCCGATGGCGAAGTGTTGCTGACCGGAGGATTCGACCGCGTGATTCGCGCGTGGAATGTGGAAACGGGCGAGGAAATCCGCTCGTTCGTCGGACATGCGGGATCGATCTCCGACCTCGTTTTTGCGGCCGATGGAAAATCATTCGTTTCCGCCGGTGACAACACTGCGCGGATATGGTCGATGGAAACAGGAGATATGTTGCAAACGCTGACTGTTCCTGGAATGCCTGTCACGCGAGCGAGGTTTGCGCCTGACACAAACCTGCTCGTGACGGTGGATGTTTCGGCCACGAACAACGTTCGGGTCTGGAATTTGACCACGGGCCAGACACTTCTCAGCTTTGGCAGTTTGGTTCAGGAAATAGCATTCGTTGACGGCGGCTTTCTCGTAACGGGCGGCAGCGATTCCGCGGTGCAGGTTCGGAATATCGAAACCGGTGAACTGATCCGTCCATTGATCGGTGCGAGTCAGATCGTCATCGATCTTGAAACCGCCACCAACAGTGCGCTGGTCATCGCCGGCTGTCACGACGGACGCGTGATTACGTGGGATACCGTTTCGGGTGAAATCGAACACAGCTTCATGGGCGAGTCGCTGATTCGCATCGCGGCCATTCCTGGAACCAAGCAGATTATAACGGCGCATCCGAACAATCTGGTTCGAGTGAAGGAGTACGAACTCGGTACGAACCTGCGCGTGTTTGGAGGACATACGACGAGCACGACGATGGGAGTGGGATTTTCGCCGGACGGCCGCTACATCGTGTCGGGCGGCGTTGAAGCGTTCACCCGCCTGTGGACTCGCAGCAATGGTGTTCCTTATACCGTCGTGCCCGGACATGGCGCAGGCACGCAGACTGCGGTGTTCTCGCCAGATGGCAATTACGTCCTCACTACGTTTGGCGCGCCCATTTATTCGGCGCACCTGTCGAATCCCCAGACCGGATTGGTTGAGCGCGAATTTGTGGGTCACACCAGATGGCTTTACACCGCTGTTTTTTCTCCGGATGGACAGCGAATTGCCACGGGCGCTCAGGATGGAACGGCCCGCCTTTGGGATGTCGCCACCGGTGCACACATTCGAACGTTCAACAGTCTTGGGACATTGATCCGGTCCGTGGCGGTGTCATCTAATGGAATGTATCTGGCAAGCGGCGATACAGGGGGAACGGTCCGTTTGTGGAACGCAGAAAATGGGCAATTGTTGCGAACCTTTGACCTCAATGCGGGCGCTGTCACAGGCCTGGCGTTTTCACCCGCGACCGGCGACCTGCTCGTCGCGTGGGCGGATGGCTTTCTGCGGACATTTGATCCGGCTACTGGAGACGTGAAGCTCGATTCCATTTCGCCGGCCGCATTTCTGGAATGCGTCACGTTTTCACCAGACGGACGATTTGTTCTGGGCGGTGAAGGCTGGCCATTCTTCACTGCGCGATTGTGGGATGCGCGAGACGGTAAAGAACTTCGCGTCTTTGACGGTCACGCCGCACCCGTGAATTCGATCGCCTTCAGTGCCACGGGGACGAGCATCCTCACTGGCGCCGACATTGTCCGGCTCTGGAGCATTGCAGACATTGCCGCGCGGCTGGAGTTCGAGCAGAACGAAAACGATCTCGAATTGCGTTGGAACGTCGGCACACTGCAGCATGCGGAAGACGTTACCGGCCCCTGGGAGGATGTAACCGGCGCCATCAGCCCGCACCTCATATTCACTTCGACCAATCCACCCGCGAGATTCTTTCGTGTAAGAACGGTGCCGGAGGATTGAGCCGGTAACCGCGAGTACGGGACGGGAGGAATCGTCAACGCATTCAGGAACTGGAAAAGCTTTTCACGATCGCCGCGGTGCATCCCAAGCACCGGGCGTTTTTGATGACGGTTTATGGAGCAGGATTGCGGCTCCGTGAAGCGTGTCATCTGAAGTTTGAGCATGTGGATCGGGCGCGGATGCAGTTGCGGGTGGAACTGGGCAAGGGACGGAAGGATCGTTACACGGTCTTGTCTCCGGGATTGCTGGCGGAGTTGGATCGTTACTGGCGGG
>Ga0065721_10004346_pt1 | contig 32010 bp, 27 predicted proteins | sample Mesricmetagenome_FD_59108 | JGI IMG/M metagenome (GOLD analysis project Ga0065721, IMG submission 59108) | Mesophilic microbial community from rice straw/compost enrichment Sample: eDNA_1 v2 (version 2) | ecosystem: Engineered > Solid waste > Grass > Composting > Bioreactor | place: USA: Davis...
AGATGTACCGGGTCGGGGGAGCGCAGGCGGTCGCCGCGCTCGCCTACGGGACGGCGAGCATCCCCGCCGTCGACAAGATCTGCGGGCCCGGCAACATCTTCGTGGCGCTGGCGAAACGGGCCGTGTACGGCACGGTCGACATCGACAGCATCGCGGGCCCGAGCGAGATTGTCGTGCTGGCGGACGACAGCGCCGATCCGCGGTATGTGGCCGCGGATATGCTGTCGCAGGCGGAGCACGACGAGATGGCGTCGGCGGTGCTGGTGACGCCGTCGCAGGCTTTGGCCGCGGCGGTGGAGGCGGAGCTGGAGCGCCAGGTCGCGGCTTTGCCGCGGGTCGATATCGCGCGCAGCTCTTTGGAGCAGCACGGGGCGATTCTGATCGTCGACAGCCTGGACGAAGGGCTGGACGTGGTCAACAAGCTGGCTCCGGAGCATCTGGAAGTGATGACGGAGGAGCCGATGGAGCTGCTCGGCCGCATCGAGACGGCGGGGGCGATCTTCATCGGTCCGTACAGCTCGGAGCCGGTAGGAGATTATTTCGCGGGCCCGAATCACATCCTGCCGACGAACGGCACGGCGCGGTTCTCGTCTCCGCTGAACGTGGACGATTTTCTGAAGAAATCCAGTTTGATCCGATACAGCAAGCAGGCGTTGCTTAGAGACGCCGCGGGGATCGCGACGCTGGCCCGGCACGAAGGGCTGGAAGGCCACGCCCGCGCGGTGGAAATCCGATTGGAAGGCAGGGAGACGAAGTGAGCGAAGAGAAGGTGTTGGGCGGCCGTTCCTCGGCCGTATCCCGCAAGACGAACGAGACGGACATTCAATTGTCCCTGGGAGTGGACGGAAGCGGCGAGGTGTCGCTCGAGACGGACGTTCCATTCTTGAACCATATGCTGGACCTGTTCGCCAAGCACGGCCAGTTCGACTTGAAAGTCGAAGCGCGCGGAGACGTGGACATCGACGACCATCATACGGTCGAAGACATCGGCATTTGCCTCGGGCAAGTGCTGCGGGAGGCGCTGGGCGACAAGAAGGGCATCAAGCGCTACGCCAGCGTGTTCGTTCCGATGGACGAAGCGCTTGCGCAGGTTGTCGTCGACATCAGCAACCGGCCGCATTTCGAGCTGCGCGGGGAGTTCCCGGCGGCTAACGTAGGCAGCTTCACGGTGGAACTGGTGCACGAGTTCCTGTGGAAGCTGGCGCTGGAAGCGCGCATTACGCTGCATGTCATCGTCCACTACGGACGCAATACGCACCATATGGTCGAGGCCGTGTTCAAGGCGCTCGGACGCGCTCTGGACGAAGCGACTTCGATCGATCCGCGCGTGAAGGGCGTGCCTTCCACCAAAGGAGTGTTGTAAGTGATCGCGATCATCGACTACGGCATGGGAAATCTGCACAGCGTCAGCAAAGCCGTAGAGCGGCTCGGCTGCGAAGCTCGCGTGACGTCCGACCCGCGAGAGATTCTGGCGGCGGACGGCGCGATTCTGCCGGGCGTCGGCGCTTTCGGCGACGCGATGGCGAATCTGCGCGAGACCGGGCTGGTCGATACGGTTAAGGAGTACGCGGCTTCGGGCAAGCCGTTTCTCGGCATCTGCCTCGGCATGCAGCTGCTGTTCACCGAGAGCGAGGAGCACGGCGTCCACCAGGGGCTGGACTTGCTGCCGGGACGGGTCGTCCGGTTCCAAGGGGACTACAAGGTTCCACATATGGGCTGGAACGAGTTGACCTTCAAGCAAGAGAGTCCGCTGTTCGAGGGCGTGGAGCCGGGACACGTGTATTTCGTGCACTCGTACCACGCGCTGCCGGAGCGGGAGTCCGATTTGCTGGCGGTGACGGACTACTGCCAGCCGGTGACGGCGATCGTCGGCAGAGGCTCGGTGTACGGCATGCAGTTCCATCCGGAGAAAAGCGGCGATCTGGGCATGGCTCTCCTCCGCAAGTTCACGGATATGGCGTCGGGAAGGATTGAGGGCTTTGAGGTTTAGACCTTGTATCGATATTCACCAGGGCAAGGTGAAGCAGATCGTCGGGGAAACGCTTCAGGCGGACGCTTCGAAGGTCGTGGAGAACTTCGTCTCCGAACGGGGGGCGGATTATTATGCTTCGCTGTATCAACAAGACGGGTTAACCGGCGGGCACATTATCATGCTCGGCGGAGGCAACCGGGAGGCTGCGGTGTCCGCGCTAAGGGCCTATCCCGGCGGCTTGCAGATCGGCGGAGGCATCACGGCGGATAACGCGGCAAGCTACTTAAGCGAAGGAGCTTCGCACGTCATCGTCACTTCTTACGTTTTCCGGGACGGTCGTCTTCAGATGGACAACTTGCGGCGTATCGTTGCGGAGGTCGGCCGGGAACGGCTCGTACTTGACCTCAGCTGCAAGGAACGGGACGGCAAATGGTACGTGGTGACGAACCAGTGGACGACGTTTAGCGATCTGGAAGTCAACGAAGCCACTGTCCGAGAGCTCGAAAGCTACTGCGACGAGTTCCTGATCCACGCGGTCGATGTGGAAGGGAAGCGGGAGGGCGTGCAAGAGAGGCTGGCAGCCAAGCTCGCGGAATGGGCGACGATTCCGACCACTTACGCAGGCGGCGCGCGATCGCTAGCGGATTTGGCGCGATTCCGCGAGTTGACGCAAGGCAAGCTGGACATTACGATCGGCAGCGCTCTCGATATTTTCGGAGGGACTCTTCCCTATCGAGAGGTCGTGGCCTATTGCAACCCGTCGCGGTCGTCATAGCGGATAACGCGAGAAAAGGGGGAACGCCACATGTTAGCTAAAAGAATTATCCCTTGCCTGGACGTGAAGGATGGCCGGGTCGTTAAGGGCGTTAATTTCGTGAATTTGCGGGATGCCGGGGATCCGGTGGAGCTGGCGGCGATCTACGACCGGGAAGGCGCGGACGAACTGGTTTTTCTGGACATCTCCGCGTCGGTGGAAGGCCGGGCGACGATGGTGGACGTGGTGCGGCGGACGGCCGGGGAGATTACGATTCCGTTTACGGTCGGAGGCGGTATCTCGGCGGTGGAGGACATGAAGCGGCTGCTGCGCGCGGGCGCGGACAAAATCGGCATCAACACGGCGGCGATCCGCAACCCGGACCTGATTACGGACGGTTCGCGTACGTTCGGGGCGCAGTGCATCGTGGTGGCGATCGACGCGAAGTTCAACGGGGAGTGGGGAGAATGGGAAGTGTTCACCCACGGCGGACGCAATTCGACGGGCATTCGCGCGCTCGAATGGGCGAAAGAGGCAGAGCGCCGGGGAGCGGGAGAGATTCTGCTCACCAGCATGGACGCGGACGGCACGAAGGATGGCTTCGACGTCGCGCTGACCAAGGCGGTGTCATCGAGCGTGGGCATCCCGGTCATCGCTTCCGGAGGAGCGGGCAACGCTCAGCATTTCGCGGATGTGTTCGCGGAAGGACAGGCGGACGCGGCGCTGGCGGCGAGCATTTTCCACTATAAGGAAGTTACTGTGCAAGAGGTCAAGCAAACGTTACGCGGCAAAGGAGTGAACGTCAGATGACGCAGCAAGAGCAAGGGCAGTGGCAGGATCAAATCAAGTGGAGCGACGACGGCCTGGTGCCGGCGGTCGTGCAGGACGCGCTGAGTAAAGAAGTGCTCATGCTGGCCTACATGAACAAGGAGTCGCTGCAAAAGTCGCTCGAATCCGGGCAAACGTGGTTTTGGAGCCGGTCGCGCGGCGAGCTCTGGAACAAAGGGGCGACCAGCGGGCATACGCAGCAGATCGAGTCGCTGCATTACGATTGCGACGGGGATACGCTGCTCGTGAAGGTGCGCCAGAACGGACCGGCGTGCCATACCGGAGCGTACAGCTGTTTCTATCGCGAAGGGACGTCGAAGACGGCCGAGGCAGCGGCGCAGCAGGAGGACCGCTTCGGTCCGCTCAGCCGGCTCGAGACGACGATCGCGCAGCGCGACGCGGAACGCCCGGAAGGCGCGTACACGACGTACCTGTTCGAGAAGGGGATCGACAAAATTCTCAAGAAGGTCGGGGAAGAAACCGCTGAAGTGATCATCGCCGCGAAAAACCGCGACGGTGACGAGCTGCGCTGCGAGTCCGCCGATCTCATTTTCCACCTGATGGTGCTGCTCCGCGAGCAAGGCATTCCGTTCGACGATGTGCTGAAAGAGCTGGAATTCCGTCACCGGAAACCGGTCAAGAAGGATTAGGTGAAGCGGCCATGACCCGACCGGAAGCGAAAGGCATGCTCATCGATTATCATACGCATCACGCGCGCTGCGGCCATGCGGTCGGCAACTTGGAGGACTACATCCTCAGCGCGATGAACCAAGGCATGGAGCAGATCGGCTTGTCCGACCACATGCCTTTGCTGCATGTGACCGACAAGGACAATCCCGATTCCGCGATGCCGATGGACGAGCTTCCCCGCTATGTGGAGGAGGCGCTCGCCCTGAAGGAGAAATACAAGGGCCGCATCGAGGTGCGCGTCGGCCTGGAAGGCGATTACGTCGAGGGTTACGAAGAAGAGATCGAGCGAATCGTGAACGGTTATCCGTGGGATTACGTGATCGGTTCGGTTCATTTTCTCGGAACGTGGGATGTGACGGATTTCAGGCAGGTTAGCCGATGGGAGGGGCGCCGCGTCGTCGACGTGTACGAGCAGTACTTCGACGCTATCGCGAAAGCCGCGGCAACCGGCTTCTACGACTACATCGGGCACATCGACGCGATCAAGCGGTTCGGCTACCGTCCGGAGGAGGACGTGACCGCCCTGGAGGATGCTGCGCTGCAGGCCGTCAAGAAATACGACCTCGCCTTCGAACTGAACGCGGCTGGCTTCTACGCGCCTTGCAAGGAAATGTATCCCTCCTTTTCCATTCTGGAGCGAGCCAGAGCTTACGACATCCCCGCAACGTACGGTTCCGACGCCCATCACCCTGACAAAGTGGGACAAAAAGGGGCAGAAGCGCAAGCGATGCTGAAAAAAGCCGGATATACGCACCTGGCTTTGTTCACTGGGCGTAAACGGGAAATGAAACCTTTTTAAAATCGACCCGTACTCATGTATAATGGGATTGATGACTTGACGGATTTCGACACATGGAGCGTCGAATCGCCAAAATATGGAGGGGCACATGTACAGCAGCAGTAAGCTTCGTATCTTTTCGGGATCATCCAATCCGTTGTTGGCAGGCAAGATCGCCGACAATCTCGGAGTGCCGCTGGGGAAAATCAAGCTTTCCCGGTTCAAGAGCGGTGAAGTGTACGTTCACTACGAGGAGACGATTCGCAACTGCGACGTTTTCCTGGTCCAGTCTTTATCCCATCCGATCAACGATTACTTCGTGGAATTGCTGGTCATGATCGATGCGGCGAAACGGGCGTCGGCACGGACGATTAACGTCGTGCTTCCGTATTACGGCTATGCCCGGCAGGAAAGGAAAGCAGCTCCCCGCGAGCCGATCTCCGCGAAGATGGTAGCGGACGTGCTGACGACAGTCGGCGCGCACCGCATCGTGACGATCGACTTGCACGCTCCGGCCATTCAAGGCTTCTTCGACATTCCGGTCGACCACTTGACCGCGCTGGACTTGATCAGCGACTATCTGAAGTCGAAGAACATCCGCAATCCCGTCGTGGTCTCCCCGGATGCGGGACGAGCCTCGACGGCCGAGAAGCTGGCGAACCAACTGGATTGCTCTTTCGCCATCATGATCAAGAAGCGTCCGGCGCACAACGAATCCGTCATTACGCACGTCATCGGGGAAGTCGAAGGGTTTACCCCGATCGTAATCGAAGACATGATCGATACCGGCACGACGATCGTTAACGTCGTCGAGGGCTTGAAGGAACGCGGCGCGGAGGATCCGTTCGTATGCGCGACCCACCCGCTGTTCTCCGATCCGGCTCTGAAGCGGCTCGACCACCCGAACATCAAGGAAGTGGTCGTTACCGACACGATCCTGCTGCCGGAAGAACGCTCTTCCCGGTTCAAGGTGATCTCGGTGGCGCCGATGCTCGCGGAAGCGACGCGCATCATCATGGAAGGCGGCTCGATCAGCACGCTCTTCAAGACGAAAGGCGTATAGAAAAATACACGAAGCGGCAGCTGCGGCGGACGGACCTCGTCCGTTCGTCGGCGCCCTTACTTGGCTCCGGGGGATGAGGCCCCCGGAGTTTTATTTTATGGATCGCGCAGGCTGTGTTATAATCTTGGGTGATGAGTTTCAGACCACGAGGAGGTGCCTTGCGATGAGCCAGCGAAAGCGCGCGGCGAAAAACCGACGTCCCAAAGTCATCCCGATGAGATTGGATGCGACATTCTTCTTCGAGCGTGCCGTTCAGTCGCTGGATCGGTACCATTACGACAAGGCACTGAAATATTTTCGCCGCGCGGTGGAGTACGAACCGGAGAACCCGGTCAACCACTGCAACATGGCCGGCATTCTGTCCGAGATGGGGCGGTACGAGGAATCGAACGTCATTCTTCGCTCGGTGCTCGATCAGATCGATCCCGCGATGACGGAATGCTACTACTACTTAGCCAACAACTACGCCAACATGGAACTGTTCGAAGCGGCGGAAGAAGCGCTTGTCCGGTATCTGGAGAACGATACGGAAGGCCAATTTCTGGAAGAGTCGGACGAGCTGCTCGACTTGCTTCACTATGAGCTGAACCGGCCCGCGAAGCTGTCGACCATCAAGGCCAAAGAAAATATCTACGCCCACGACAAGGCCCGGGAACTGCTGGAGGCAGGCCGGTTCGCCGAGGCGGTCAAAATGCTGGAAGAAATTATCGAGCGGCAGCCGGACTTCTTGGCGGCAAGGAATAACCTGGGGCTGGCATACTACTATATGGGGCTGTTCGACAAGTCGGTCTCCACCATTACCGAGGTGCTGGATTCGGAGCCGGGCAATCTGCACGCGCTGTGCAATCTGGCGATTTTCTACCAGCATTCGAACCAGCAGGAGCAGCTTCGGTCGCTGATCGCGAAGCTGAACAAGACGATTCCCTTCCACCCCGAGCACGTGTTCAAAATGGCGACGACGCTGGGCATCGTGGGGGAGCATCGCGAGGCTTACCAGCATTTTCGCCGTCTGCTGCGCACGGGAGAATTGGCGGGAGAGCCGAGCCTGCATCACTTCGCGGCGATCGCGGCGGTCAATCTTCAGCGTTACGAAGATGCGAAGAAGCATTGGCAGCAGGCCGAGAGACTCGATCCCGAATCGCAAGTGCCTCCTTTTCACCTGAAAAAGCTGGAAAGAATCCGCGTGGGAGAAGAGACCGCTCCGACGCATTACCACTATCACCTTCCGTTCGAAGAGCAGTTCAAGCAGTGGGAAAACAACCCTGGCCAAGTGACGGAGGCGCTCAAGAACGATCCGCTTATCCGCTCGTCTTTCTTCTGGGCGCTCAGGCACGGAGACCGGCGCACGAAGGTGCAGGTCATTCAAGCGCTGGGCCTCGTGGCGGACGATGAAGTGGTCGAGGCGCTGAAAGCCTTCCTGATCGATCCGGACGAGGAGGACGAACTGAAGCGGGTGGCGGTGCTGGTGCTCCGTTCCATCGGGGTGCAGGACTCGCTCACGGTCATCTTCAGCGGACGGACGCTGACGCTGGACGCGCGCCGCAAATCCGCGCAGCTTCCGGTCTGGGACAGCGCATGGCAGACGGTGCTGGAGCAGGCGCTCGAAGGGATGTCGGGACGGTACGACGTCGTGCAGCAGCACGACATGATGACGCTGTGGGTCGATTTTCTGTCGCGCGTGTACCCGGAGGTGCCGAAGCTGCACAAGTCGACGGGCTGGGCGGCGGCGCTCGAATATTGGACGGCCAAGATGCACCGAAGAACGGTCACCTATGCGGACCTCGTCAGCCGGTACGGCGTGTCTCAAGCGAGCATCAGCCGGTACGCGAACCGGATCGACGAGGCGTGCGGCATTCGGGAGAAGCTGGATTTGACGAGACCGTCGTTTCACTAGGGCGTGTATGTATACTCCGAAGATTGCAGATGTTGCCGAATTTTCGTTCCATGCAAGGAACTTTTGTGAAGGCGTACCGGGGGTACGTCAAGTAAAAGTGACGAAGCAGGGGGCGAAAAGGCGGTGATAGATGCCCCTGAGCGGGTTTGCATACACGCCCTAGCATCCAATTCCGCTTTAACAACGAACTCGATATTGTTTCGCGCCACGAGGAGGCAGCATCCATGCACAAAACAATCGTAATCGGAACGGGACCCGCAGGGCTGACAGCGGCGATCTATCTGGCCCGCGCGAACCTGTCGCCGCTTGTCATCGAAGGGCCCGAGCCGGGCGGTCAATTGACGACGACGACGGAGGTCGAGAATTTCCCCGGTTTTCCCGAGGGGATTATGGGACCGGATCTCATGGCGAACATGCGCAAGCAAGCCGAACGGTTCGGAGCGGTATTCCGCACGGGCTGGATCAATCAGGTCGACTTGTCCAAGCGGCCGTTCACTCTGTCGCTTGAAGGCGGGGAGACGCTGCAGGCGGAGACTCTGATTATCTCTACAGGGGCTTCCGCCAAATATTTGGGCATTCCGGGGGAGAAGGAGAACGTCGGATACGGAGTCAGCACGTGCGCGACTTGCGACGGGTTCTTCTTCCGCGGCAAGAAAATCATCGTCGTCGGAGGCGGAGATTCCGCGATGGAGGAAGCGAATTTCTTGACGCGGTTCGCCTCGGAAGTGACGCTCGTCCATCGCCGCGACGAACTGCGCGCTTCCAAGATCATGCAGGAGCGGGCTCGCCAGAACGACAAGATTTCGTGGGGATTAAACAAAACTCCGCTGGAGGTCGTCGCCGGCGATCAGGGCATTACGGGTCTCAAAGTGCGCGACAACGCGACAGGGGAGGAAGAGATCCTCGGCACGCAGGGCTTGTTCGTGGCGATCGGCCATACGCCGAACACGAAGTTTCTCGGCGATCAGATCGAGACGGACGAACTCGGCTATATCAAGGTGAAGTCGGGATCGACGGAGACGAACGTGTCGGGCGTGTTCGCTTGCGGAGACGTGCAGGACCATAAGTACCGCCAGGCGATTACGGCGGCGGGCAGCGGCTGCATGGCCGCGCTCGATTGCGAGAAGTTTCTGGAAGGCTCCGCGACGCACGACTGGAGCCAGTCTCTGTAAGCTTGCCGTTCATATGCCGCTTCCGCCGCCGACGGTTCGGCTGCGGAGCCGGCGGTTAAGATCTTATTATTTTTTATGAGGTGTCGACAAACATGTCAGATTCATTGTTCGTAGGCGTAGATTTGGGCGGAACGTCCATCAAGGTCGGCTTGTGCAACGAGACGGGAGATTTGCTTCGCACGTACGAAGGACCTACGCAAGCCTCCGATGGAGCGGATGCCGTTCTGTCCAATATCGCGGCCTATGTGCGGGAGCTCGTTCCTCCGGGAACGGCGGAATGGGAAGCGGTCGTCGGCGTAGGCATCGGCATTGCCGGGTTCCTCAACATTCCCGAGGGGATTATCAACTTCTCGCCCAACCTTCCGTTCAAGGATGTACCGGTCAAGGGCATCATGGAAGAGAAGCTGGGCAAGCCGGTGAAGATCAACAACGACGCCAACGTCGCCGCTCTCGGCGAAGCATGGGGAGGCGCGGGCAGAGGCGTACGGAACTGCGTATGCTACACGCTCGGGACAGGCGTCGGCGGCGGCGTCATACTGAACGACCGGCTGATTGAAGGGGCTTCGGGAATGGCCGGGGAACTGGGCCATATCACGATCGTGCCCGATCTTGAGGCGATCCAATGCGGCTGCGGCAGAATGGGCTGTCTGGAGACGGTATCGTCGGCTACCGGAATCATCCGCATGGCGAAGGATGCCGTCGCGCGCGGAGACAAGACGTCTCTCGCTCTGGTGGAAGAAGAGCTGACGGCCAAGCACGTCATCGACGCGGCGAAGGAAGGCGACGAGGCGGCCGCGAGGATCGTCAGCCGGGCGGCCTTCTATCTGGGCAAGTCGATGGCGGTCGTGGCGCTTGTCGTCAATCCTGAGCGCTTCATTATCGGCGGCGGAGTCAGCAAGGCGGGAGAGTATCTGTTCTCGCAAATTCGCGAAGCCTTCGGCAAGCTGACGCCGGCCAACGCGACGGCCGGAGTGGAGATCGTGGCGGCGGAGCTCGGCAACAACGCCGGAGTGGTCGGAGCCGCGGGATTGTTCCTTCGGGCATAATTGCAGCAAGGCGCTCGGCTCCGCACGCTCGTGAAGCGGTCCGGGCGCTTCATGTTATTTTACCGTCCCGCAGAGGGATGAACGCAATCAGGGCCGCAGGGAGAGGGGTAACGCATGGATACGATAACGACGCAGCCTAGGCTCGTCATTATAACGGGGATGTCGGGAGCCGGCAAAACGATCGCCGTGCAGAGCTTGGAGGATCTGGGCTTCTTCTGTGTCGATAATTTGCCGCCGGTGCTTATTCCGAAGTTCGCGGATTTGATCGACCAGTCGCAAGGCCGAATCGCCAAGGTCGCCTTGGTGATCGATCTGCGCGGGCGAGAGTTCTTCACGGCGCTGTCCGAATCGCTTAATCATATTCGGGAGCATAACACGATTCACTACGAGATTCTGTTCCTCGACGCGACCGACTCGGTGCTCGTGCAGCGCTACAAGGAGAGCAGGCGCCGTCACCCGCTGGCGCCGGATGGATTGCCGCTGGACGGGATACACTTGGAGCGTAAGCTGCTCGAAGACTTGAAGGGCTGGGCCAATCAAGTTATCGATACGAGCAATCTGAAGCCCGCCGCGCTGAAAGAGAAGATCGTCGCCCGGTTCACGAATATGGATCAGAACAACATTTCGATTAACGTGACGTCGTTCGGATTCAAGTACGGCGTTCCGATCGACGCCGATCTGATCTTCGACGTTCGCTTTTTGCCGAACCCGCACTATATCGACACGCTTCGCCCGAAAACGGGAGTCGACCCGGACGTGTACGATTATGTCATGAAGTGGCCGGAGACGCAGACTTTTTTGACGAAGCTGCTCGATATGCTGCAGTTTCTGATCCCGATGTACCATAAGGAAGGCAAGAGCCAGATCGTCATCGGTATCGGATGCACGGGAGGCAAGCACAGATCGGTGGCGCTGGCCGAATATTTGGGACGCAGGCTGGGATCCAGCGATACGGAATCGGTGCGAGTGAGCCACCGTGACTCCGAACGCGACCGGCATTGAGGTGAGGGAATGAGCAAAAGACAACCCTCTGCCCGCAAGCCGCGGATCGTCGTGATCGGCGGAGGCACCGGGCTGTCCGTCATGCTGCGCGGCTTGAAGCGGAAGCCGCTCGACATTACGGCCATCGTCACGGTCGCGGACGACGGAGGCAGTTCCGGCATTCTGCGGGAGGAATTGCAGATTCCGCCTCCCGGCGATATCCGCAACGTGCTGACCGCGCTCGCGGATAAGGAGCCTCTCATGGCCGAAGTGCTGAAATACAGATTCCAGAACGGGACGGGATTGGCCGGACACAGCCTCGGCAATCTTATCTTGGCGGCGATGACCGACATTACCGGAGACTTCGTCACCGGCATAACCGAGCTGAGCCGCATTCTCGCCGTCAGGGGACGGGTGCTGCCGGCGGCCAATCAGTCTATCGTGTTGAAGGCGGAGATGGAGGACGGCTCGACCGTCGTAGGCGAGTCGGCAATTCCGAAGTCGGGGCTGGCCATCCGGAGGGTGTATCTGGAGCCGCCCGACGTCAAGGCGCTGCCGGAGGCCGTAGAGGCGCTGCGGGAAGCGGACGCGATACTGATCGGCCCGGGAAGCTTGTACACGAGCATTATCCCGAATCTGCTCGTACCGGAGCTGGCGGAGGCAATCGTGGAATCCGATGCGGTCAAGCTGTTCGTCTGCAACGTGATGACCCAGCCCGGCGAGACGGACAACTATTCCGTCAGCGATCATCTGGCCGCCGTTCACGCCCATATCGGCCATCATCTTTTTGACTACGTCATCGTGAACGACGGAGAAATTCCCCCGCAGGTGGAGAACCTCTACGCCGAGCAGGGAGCCAAGGCGGTCCACTTGGACCTGGAGGAGGTTACCCGCCGGGGCTACAAGGTCATCGCGGACAAACTCGTCCTGTTCCGCACTTACTTGCGGCATGACGCGGAGAAACTAAGCGAGCACATTTACCAGCTGGTTGATAACTGGATGCTCAGAAAGGGGTGAGAAAGGCATGTCTTTTGCAGCGCAAACGAAAAAGGAGCTCACGATGCTCGAGAGCGACAGCTGCTGCGAAAGGGCGGAACTGTCGGCGCTGATTCGGATGAACGGTACGATCTCGTTGTCGAACCGCAGGGTCGTGCTGGACATCGCCACGGAGAATGCCGCGATTTCGCGCCGAATTTACACGTTGCTAAAGCGCCATTTTACGGTCGTCACAGAGCTTTTCGTCCGCAAAAAGATGCGGCTGAAAAAAAACAACGTCTACGTCGTTCGAATTCCGGCCGGGGCCGAAGCGATCTTGAACGATCTGAGCATCGTCTCGGAAGGATTTCTCTTCCATCCGAGCATCGACAAGGAGCTCGTGCGTAAATCCTGCTGCAAGAAGGCTTATCTGCGGGGTGCTTTCCTGGCGGGAGGCTCGGTGAACAATCCCGAAGGGTCGTCCTACCACCTCGAGATTTCGTCGATGTACGAGGAGCACTGCAAGGCTCTCGTCGACTTGGCGAACAAGTTCCATCTGAACGCCCGGTTCATCGAGCGGAAGAAGGGTTTTATCCTGTATATCAAGGAAGGCGAGAAGATCATCGAATTTCTGAACATTATCGGCGCGCATCAGGCGCTGTTCAAGTTCGAGGATGTCCGCATCATGCGGGATATGCGCAATTCCGTGAACCGGATCGTCAACTGCGAGACCGCCAATCTGAACAAGACGATCGGAGCCGCGGTTCGGCAGATCGATAACATCAAGCTCCTGGAGAAGGAAATCGGACTTCACAATCTTCCCGACAAGCTCCGCGAGGTGGCCGAGGTCAGGCTCCAGCACCCGGATATCAACCTCAAGGAAGTCGGAGATCTGCTGAAAGGCCAGGTCAGCAAATCGGGCGTTAACCATCGGCTCCGCAAGCTCGACGAGTTGGCCGAAAAAATCCGAAACGGCGGGGCATAAAGCGTATGGCGCATTTGTTCATATCAATGTTATAATAATGTAGAACTGGAGCACGGGAGTCCCGACGAGCGGGACGAATTAAAGATAGGGGGTATCCGGTCCATGACGAGACAGCCGGTAGTCGTTCGGCTTAAAACAGGTCTTCACGCCAGACCGGCGGCACTATTCGTGCAAGAGGCCAATAAATTCTCTTCGGACGTCTTCGTTGAGAAGGATGAGAAGAAGGTTAACGCGAAGAGCATCATGGGCATTATGAGCCTGGCGATCAGCTCCGGCACGGAGGTCGCGATCAGCGCGGAGGGTTCGGACGCAGAGCAGGCTGTAACCGCTTTAGTCCAACTCGTGAGCAAAGAAGAACTGGAAAATCAATAAGATTTTTTGCATGAAGCCCCCGTGGAGGGGCTTTTTGCGTTTTTAGCGTTTTTGTCCCTGAATGTGAAACATTTGTCTATTCGGTTGCGTTAATAAAGACAAACCGATCGAAAGGGGCTTGGTCATGAAAAAAAGCGCTTTGCAAGTGTTGTCGGTCGTTCTGGCCGCGGCGGTGATTGGATGGTTCGGATTCGTGAAAGGGGAGGGGAACGCGGTGTCCGCAGAAACTTCGGCTTCGGCCGCCCAAACGGCGCCTTATACGGTAACGGTGGGGGCGAGCGGCTCCGTGATGGTAGAGCCGGACGTCGCCTACCTGCGTCTGGCGGTCGAGACGCGCGGGTCGAAAGCGACGGAGGCGCAGCAGGCGAACGCGAAGCAGTTCGCGGGAGTGGAGAAGGTGCTGTACGAGACGTTCGGCATCGCCAAGAAAGACGTCACGACGACCGGGTTCGACGTGCAGCCGGAATACAACTATACGGAGAAGGACGGTCGCGTGCTGAAGGGCTATATCGCGGTACATTCGATCCAGGTGACTTACCGTAAGCTGCCGGACATCGGCAAGCTGTTCGACGCGCTGACGGAGTCCGGAGCGAACCGTCTGGACGGCGTGCAGTTTTCCACCGAGAAGAAGGAGCAGTATGAGCTGGAAGCGCTCAAGAAGGCGATGCAGAACGCGGCTGCCAAAGCCGGGGTATTGGCGACGTCGGCCAATCGTCAGCTGAAGGGCGTCACGAACATCGTGCAGGGCGAAGTGTCGAACAATCCGGTGCTGTATGCCCGCGAACAAGCAAAAGCCGTTATGGCCGATATGGCGGCCGGCAGCGCCCCTTCCTCGGTACAATCGGGTCAGATCGAGATCAGCACCCAAGTCACCGTTCAATACGAGATGCAATAATCGGAGCGCGGCAGAGGCCGTCTTGGAAGCTCGGAGGGTTCTTGCAAGCAAGAGCCTCGGTTTTCGAGGCGGCCTTTTTTAACGCTTCAGCCTGAAAGTATAAAATCCGCTACCTTATCTGAATCGTCTCCGATAAAACGCCTTCATCGTCCAGAGGACGCCGAAGGCGTTTTTGCTTGGGCTGCTGCGCAGGCGAGTCAGGAAAAATAAAACCGCCCGCCTGAGCCGGCGGGCGGGAAGAGTAAGAAGTTATCGCAAAGATGATGGGGTTGTTTAGGCTTCTCTATAATGGCTCAATTGACGAATGGAGAGCGCTTCTTCCAGCAGTTCGATGAATTCGTGAGACAGATTCATCTTCTTGGCTTCTCTGTAGACTTCCAGCAGATGCTCATCTTTAAGCGGGCGAAGCAAGGATGCTTTATCGCTCAACCGACGAGCTGCAACCATGTCAACGGGAGTGGAATGCGTTCTCCCTGCTGCGGAAGGGTCCTCGGACGACGTGGCTACAAGGTACGGATACGATCTTTCAGGCATACATATTCCTCTCTTCCAAAGTTCCTAAGAGATAGCTAGAACTGGGTCTAAATGGAATTGTTATATTTAACAGAATAACATGGTTTGGTGGACAAGCAGAGAGGGCATTCAAAGTTTTGAATTTTTGTTGACATACAATTGGAGTTGTGTTATTAGAGGGTAAAAAAAGCCGTTCATGTCATCTTGGGATGACGCGAACGGCTTCTTCTTGATGCGGGAGTAACGCTTAGTTGACTTTCTCGATGACCTTATCGATCAGACCGTACTCGCAGGCGACCTCGGCATCCATGAAGTTGTCGCGGTCGGTGTCCTTCTCGATTCTCTCCAGCGGCTGGCCCGTACGTTCGGCCAGAATGCCGTTCAGCTTATCCCGCAGCTTCAGAATTCTGCGAGCGCGGATCTCGATGTCGCTGGCTTGGCCTTCTGCTCCTCCGAGCGGCTGGTGAATCATCACTTCGCTGTTCGGCAGGGCGAAGCGCTTGCCCTTGGCGCCCGCGGCGAGCAGGAACGCGCCCATCGACGCGGCCATGCCGACGCAGATTGTGGAGACGTCCGGCTTGATGAACTGCATCGTATCGTATATGGCCATGCCGGCCGTAATCGAACCGCCGGGACTGTTGATGTAGAGGTGAATGTCCTTTTCCGGATCTTCGGCCGCCAGGAACAGCAATTGAGCGATGATGGAGTTGGCGACTACGTCGTTCACCTGCGTGCCCAGAAATACGATTCGATCTTTGAGTAATCGGGAATAGATGTCATATGCCCGTTCTCCTCGATTGGTTTGCTCGACAACCATAGGTACAAAACTCATGTTTGGCGTCCCTCCTCATGTACTGTGGTTTTCTTATCATAGCGAATCCGAAGACAAAAGTCAAAGAAAGTCAAAGAGGGGTGGCGAAGAAATTTGCGGTTCTCGGAGCAAGGGGGCGGGGATACAAAAAAACCGGCCTGAAGCCGGCCGGCTGATGTAAGCAATATTGGCGCGCCCGTGAGGAATCGAACCTCAATCTCAGCCTTCGGAGGGCTGCGTCATATCCGTTGGACCACGGGCGCTCATTAAGTACAGCAAGAGTTATTATAGGCGATAAGACTCTAAAATGCAAGGGAAAAATCCAGGTTTAATTTTGATGTTTTCGTGTACGGAGCATCTTGCAACAAACGTGAAAATTCGCTAAGATAGGGGTGGGACTTAAAATGATGTGGCGGGACGTTTTACGTCCAACAAAACTATTCGCATCGTTGCCGACGATGACCGTTCGGTCTCAGGAGGATAAGCGGAGAGAATGCGAAAAATAATCGATATTCAGAAAAAGCTGCTTCCGGATCTCCTGAAGGTGATGGAGACGAGGTACGATATTTTGCACCGGATCTATCTGGAGGGCACGATCGGCCGGCGTACGCTGGCGGCGAGCCTGGAGATGACGGAGCGGGTGCTTCGGTCGGAGCTGGAGCTGCTCAAGTCCCAAGGGCTGCTGGATACGGCGTCGACAGGAATGACGCTGACCGCCGGCGGCAGGCAGTTGGTCGAAGAGATGGAGCCGATCGTCAAGGAGCTGTTCGGTTTGTCCGATCTGGAGGACGAGGTTCGCGAAGCTTTCGGGCTTAAGCGAGTCGTCATCGTTCCCGGAGACTCGGACGAATCCGCTCTCGTCAAGGCGGAACTCGGCAGAGCGGGCAGCCGCGTGCTGCGGGAGAGCCTCTCCCCGGGCGACGTGGTCGCCGTTATGGGCGGTTCCACGATGGCGCACATGGCCAAGCAATTTTCCGCGCCGTCCCAGATGAAGGACAGCTGGTTCGTGCCGGCAAGAGGCGGACTGGGAGAGAGCGTCGACTACCAGGCGAACACCATCGCTTCGGAGCTGGCCAAACGGGCGGGAGCGCGCTACAGAATGCTGCACGTTCCGGATCATCTGAGCGAGGAAGCTTATCAGACGATCATGCAGGAGCCGAACGTCAGGGAAGTCGTCGATATGATCCGAGGCGCGCGAATCGTCGTTCACGGAATCGGGGATGCTGTGACGATGGCCAGACGCCGCAAGCTCAAGGACGAGACGAGAGACGAACTGGTGAAGGACGGGGCGTTGGCGGAAGCCTTCGGATATTATTTCGACCGTCACGGCAAAGTCGTGCATCGTATGGCGACGGCCGGGCTCAGGCTCGAAGATATCGAAGCCGCCGAGGTGGTCATCGGAATCGCGGGCGGCAAGAGCAAAGGAGAAGCGATCGCGTCCGTCATGCGATTCGGACACGACGACGTTCTTGTAACGGACGAAGCGGCGGCGAGAGAAGCGCTTCAGCATATTTAACGCTCATCGCGAGCTTAAAGCCTGCAATTCGGGTAATCCTTACTTATAGCGGTCTCGGCGCTTAGGCGCCTTGATATAGCATCAATTATTTTTTTCAATCCAAGGAGGAAACCAACATGGCAGCAGTAAAAGTGGGTATTAACGGATTCGGACGTATCGGACGCAACGTGTTCCGCGCAGCGCTGAACAACCCTGAAGTAGAAATCGTCGCGATCAACGACCTCACGGACGTTAATACGCTTGCTCACCTTCTGAAATACGACACGACGCACGGCAAACTGGACGGAACGGTTGAAGTCGGCGAAGGCGCGCTGATCGTGAACGGCAAATCGGTTAAAGTTTTTGCAGAGCGCGATCCGGGCAACCTGCCTTGGGCTTCCGTAGGCGTTGAGATCGTCGTTGAATCCACGGGTATCTTCACGGCGAAAGACAAAGCCGAGCTTCACCTGAAAGGCGGCGCGAAGAAAGTTATCATCTCCGCTCCTGCAACGAACGAAGACATCACGATCGTTATGGGCGTTAACCAAGACAAGTACGACGCAGCTTCGCACACGATCATCTCCAACGCTTCCTGTACGACGAACTGCTTGGCTCCGTTCGCGAAAGTTCTGAACGACAAGTTCGGTATCGTTAAGGGCATGATGAACACGATCCACTCCTACACGAACGACCAGCAAGTATTGGATCTGCCTCACAAAGACCTGCGCCGCGCTCGCGCTGCCGCAGAGAACATCATTCCTTCTTCGACAGGCGCTGCGAAAGCCGTTGCTCTCGTATTGCCTGAGCTGAAAGGCAAGCTGAACGGTATGTCCATGCGCGTTCCTACGCCTAACGTATCTGTTACGGACCTGGTTGCCGAGCTGAAAGTCAACGTTACGGTTGAAGAAGTGAACGCGGCTCTGAAAGCTGCTGCAGAAGGCCCGCTGAAAGGCATCATGAACTACTCCGAAGAGCCGCTCGTATCCAGCGACTACAACGGCGATCCTGCTTCTTCCACGATCGATGCGCTGAACACGATGGTCGTTGAAGGCAACATGGTTAAAGTTATCTCCTGGTACGACAACGAGTGGGGTTATTCCAACCGCGTTGTTGACTTGGCTTCTTATATCGCAAGCAAGGGCCTATAATCAATCGCAACCCCCTAAATCCCCCTTCCCGAAGGGGGACTCCAAAGGGCTCCGCCCTCTGGACACCCGGCGCTGTCGGATGAGTGACAGAGGACGGGGGAGGGGAACGGCCTGCTTGGATCGCTGCGTCCCGGATTTGCTCCGCAAACCCGGGACTACGCTTAACTATCGAGCGGGAAGAGCGGCCGCGGGCCGGAAGGGAAGGCCGGTTCTCCTCTGCGCATGACTGCGCTGCTTGAGGAGAGAAGGCCAGGTTCCCCACGCAATGACTGCGCTGCTTGGGAACCAAGGTCAAGAGCTGGGGTTCCCCACGCAATGACTGCGCCGCTTGGGAACCAAGGGCAAGAGCCGGGGTTCCCCATACAATGACTTCGCCGCTTGGGAACCAAGGTCAAGAGCTGGGGTTCCCCACGCAATGACTGCGCCGCTTGGGAACCAAGGTCAAGAGCTGGGGTTCCCCACGCAATGACTGCGCTGCTTGGGAACCAAGGTCAAGAGCTGGGGTTCCCCACGTAATGACTGCGCTGCTTGGGAACCAAGGTCAAAAGCAAATCTTCCCTTCGGGGAACGAGATACAGAAACAAGGCGGGCTCCCTACAGGGGCCTAGCTTTGCGCAAGGAGATAGACAGCCATCTGAGGAGGTTCGACCCTTGAACAAAAAAAGCGTAAGAGACGTAGAGGTTGCAGGAAAGAAAGTTTTCGTGCGCGTTGATTTCAACGTGCCGCTGGAAAACGGAGCGATCACGGACGACACGCGCATCCGCGAGACGCTGCCTACGATCAAGCACTTGATCGAGAAGGGCGCGAAAGTCATTCTGGCGAGCCACCTTGGCCGTCCGAACGGTCAAGTCGTCGACGGCTTGCGCTTGACGCCGGTTGCCGCTCGTCTGTCCGAGCTGCTGGGCAAACCGGTCGCCAAAGCTGACGAAGTCGTCGGAGCATCCGTGCAAGCGAAGGTTGACGAGCTGAAGGACGGAGACGTGCTGCTGCTGGAAAACGTGCGGTTCGAAGCGGGCGAAGAGAAGAACGACGCAGAGCTGGCGAAGTCGCTGGCCGCGCTGGCCGATCTGTTCGTCAACGACGCTTTCGGAGCGGCTCACCGCGCTCACGCGTCGACGGAAGGCATCGCACACCACATTCCTGCGGTTTCGGGCTTGCTGATGGAGAAAGAGCTGGACGTCCTGGGCAAAGCGCTGAACAACCCTGAGCGTCCGTTCACGGCGATTGTCGGCGGCTCCAAGGTTAAGGACAAAATCGACGTCATCAATAAAATGATCGAGATCGCGGACAATATCCTCATCGGTGGAGGTCTCTCTTACACGTTCCTGAAGGCGCAAGGCAATGAGATCGGCTTGTCGCTGTGCGACGATTCCAAGCTGGACCTGACGCTCGAATTCGTCGAGAAAGCGAAGAAGCTCGGCAAAAACTTCTATCTCCCGGTCGATATCGTTGTATCGGAAGATTTTAAATCGGCCGTCAACATGGATATTGTCGGCATCGACGGTATCCCGGCTAACAAGGAAGGCGTCGATATCGGTCCGGAAACGCGTAAAATCTACGCGGAAGTCATCAAAAACTCCAAGCTGGTTCTCTGGAACGGACCGATGGGCGTATTCGAAGTGGATGATTTCGCGAACGGTACTCGCGAGGTAGCGCAAGCTTGCGCGGACTCGGACGCTTACACCGTCATCGGCGGCGGTGATTCCGCAGCGGCGACCGAGAAGTTCCAGCTGGCTGACAAAATGAACCACATCTCCACGGGCGGCGGCGCTTCTCTGGAGTTCATGGAAGGCAAGGCGCTTCCGGGCGTCGTAGCTCTTAACGACAAATAGAGGTGACAAGGATGAGCAGAACACCGATTATCGCGGGCAACTGGAAAATGTTCAAGACGGCGGGCGAGGCAGCGTCCTTCGTAGCCGAAGTCAAAGGCAAGGCGGAAGTATCCGGCGTGGAGAGCGTCATTTGCGCTCCGTTCACGGCGCTTCCAACGTTGGTCGAAGCGGTTAAAGGCACGACGATCAAAGTCGGCGCGCAAAACCTGCACTTCGAAGACAGCGGCGCATACACGGGCGAGATCAGCGGCGTTATGCTGAAGGATCTCGGCATCGATTACGTCATTATCGGCCACTCCGAGCGTCGTCAGTATTTCGGCGAGACGGACGAGATCGTGAACAAGAAAGCCCATGCGGCATTCCGTCACGGTTTGGTTCCGATCGTATGCGTCGGCGAGAAGCTGGAAGAGCGCGAAGCCGGCTCGACGAACGAAGTCGTTCGCGTACAGACAGAAGGCGCGCTGGCCGGCCTGACGGCCGAGCAAGTCGCGGCGACGGTTATCGCTTACGAGCCGATCTGGGCGATCGGTACGGGCAAGTCGTCCACGTCCGCGGAAGCGAACGAGACGATCTCCTATATCCGCGGCGTCGTGGCCAAGCAATTCGGCGCGGAAGCGGCGGACAAAGTGCGTATTCAATACGGCGGCAGCGTTAAGCCGAACACGGTAGCCGAGTACCTCGGCCAATCCGATATCGACGGCGCGTTGGTCGGCGGCGCAAGCTTGGAGCCGGCTTCCTACGTGGCGTTGGTTGAAGGAGCGAAGTAAGATGACAGCTCCCAAACCGGTTGCGTTAATTATTTTGGACGGCTTCGGAATTCGCGAAGAGAAGCATGGCAACGCTGTGGCTCAAGCGAACAAACCGAATTTCGACAAGTATTGGAGCACTTTCCCGCATACGACCTTAACGGCGAGCGGGGAAGCGGTCGGCTTGCCGGAGGGTCAGATGGGCAACTCCGAAGTCGGCCACCTGAACATCGGCGCGGGCCGCATCGTCTATCAGGACTTGACTCGAATCTCCAAGTCGATTCGCGATCAGGACTTCTTCGACAACTCGACGCTGGTCGGAGCGGTGCGCCACGCGAAGGAGAACAGCAAGAAGCTGCATCTGTACGGCTTGCTGTCCGACGGCGGCGTTCACAGCCATATCGATCACCTGTTCGCGCTGCTTGAGCTGGCGAAGCGGGAAGGTCTGGAGGAAGTGTATATTCACGGCTTCCTGGACGGCCGCGATGTCGCTCCCGACAGTGCAGTCGGTTATTTGACCCAATTGCAAAACAAAATCGAAGAGTTCGGAATCGGCCGCATTGCTACGCTGCAAGGACGCTACTACGCGATGGACCGCGATAAGCGGTGGGAACGGGTAGAGAAGTCCTATCGCGCGATGGTTTACGGCGAAGGCCCTGCGGCGATTGATCCGATCGCGGCGGTCAAAGCTTCTTACGAGCAAGGCGTGTACGACGAGTTTTTCGTGCCGACGGTCATCGTCGGAGCGGACGGCAAGCCGAATGCGCTCGTCGAATCCGAAGATTCGGTCATTTTCTTCAACTTCCGTCCCGATCGCGCGATTCAGCTGTCCAACGTGTTCACGAACGAGGATTTTCGCGGTTTTGACCGCGGTCCGGGCTTCCCGAAGAACCTGTATTTCGTGTGCATGACGCTGTTCGCGGAAACCGTCGGGGGCTTGGTTGCGTATAAGCCTAAAGAGTTGGATAATACATTGGGTGAAGTGCTCGTGCAGCACGGGAAAAAACAGCTCAGAATCGCCGAGACGGAGAAGTATCCGCACGTTACCTTCTTTTTCAGCGGCGGACGCGATCACGTTCTGGAGGGCGAAACCCGGATTCTCATCAATTCGCCGAAGGTCGCCACTTACGACCTGCAGCCGGAGATGAGCATCTACGAGGTGACGGAGACGCTGGAGAAGGAGATCGCCGCGGACAACCACGACGCGATCATTCTGAACTTCGCAAACCCGGACATGGTCGGCCACTCCGGCATGCTGGAGCCGACGATCAAAGCGGTGGAAGCGACTGACGAATGCCTCGGCAGAGTCGTCGACGCGGTCACGGCCAAAGGCGGCGTCTGCGTCATCATCGCCGACCACGGCAACGCGGATATGGTGCTGGACGACAACGACCGGCCTTTTACGGCGCATACGACGAACATCGTTCCTTGCATCGTCACTCAAGCCGGCCTCTCGCTTCGCGAAGGCGGCATTCTGGCTGACGTCGCTCCGACGCTGCTGACGCTGCTGCAATTGCCGCAGCCGGAGCAGATGACGGGCAACACCTTGATTGTCTAACCGTATTAACAATTAACCTACCGAAGGAGTGTTCTACCTATGACGATCATTACTGACGTATATGCTCGCGAAGTGCTGGATTCTCGCGGCAATCCGACTGTTGAAGTCGAAGTTCAACTGGAGTCCGGCGCTAAAGGCCATGCCATCGTGCCGTCCGGCGCCTCTACGGGCGCGTACGAAGCGGTCGAGCTTCGCGACGGAGACAAAGGCCGTTACCTCGGCAAAGGCGTTCTGAAAGCGGTAGAGAACGTCAACACGGTCATCGCTCCGGAAATCATCGGCTACGATGCGCTGGATCAAGTCGAGATCGACAACAAAATGATTCAGCTGGACGGCACGCCGAACAAGGCGAAGCTGGGCGCCAACGCGATTCTCGCGGTGTCCATGGCGGTTGCTCGCGCAGCTGCCGACGCGCTGGACGTTCCTCTCTATACTTACCTGGGCGGATTCAACGCCAAAACGCTGCCTGTACCGATGATGAACATCGTTAACGGCGGAGAGCACGCGGACAACAACATTGACGTGCAAGAGTTCATGGTGCTGCCGATCGGCTTGCCGACGTTCTCCGAAGCGCTGCGCGCGGGTACGGAAATCTTCCACGCGCTGAAAGGCGTATTGAAAGCGAAAGGCCTGAACACGGCCGTAGGCGACGAAGGCGGCTTCGCTCCGAACCTCGGTTCCAACGAAGAAGCGCTGTCGACGATCCTCGAAGCGATCGAGAAGGCTGGCTACAAAGCCGGCGAAGAAATTTTCCTGGGCATGGACGTCGCTTCCACGGAATTTTTCAAAGACGGCAAATACCACCTCGAAGGCGAAGGCAAGTCCTTCACGCCTGCCGAGTTCGTTGACCTGCTTGCTAGCTGGGTAGACAAATATCCGATTATCTCGATCGAAGACGGCTGTTCCGAAGACGACTGGGAAGGTTGGAAGCTGCTGACGGAGAAACTCGGCGGCAAAGTTCAACTGGTTGGCGACGACCTGTTCGTTACGAACACCGAGCGTCTGGCTGACGGCATCGAGAAGGGCGTAGGCAACTCCATCCTCGTTAAAGTCAACCAAATCGGTTCCCTGACCGAGACGTTCGACGCAATCGAGATGGCGAAACGCGCAGGCTATACGGCTGTAATCTCCCACCGTTCCGGCGAATCCGAAGACAGCACGATCGCCGACATCGCAGTTGCGACGAACGCTGGCCAAATCAAGACAGGCGCTCCGTCCCGTACGGACCGCGTGGCGAAGTACAACCAATTGCTCCGCATCGAAGATCGTCTTGGCTCCACGGCTAAGTACGGCGGCAAAGCGGCGTTCTACAACCTTAGCAACCTGAAGTAAGTTAAATAGCGACATCTTAGCCAGACATCATGAACGACAAGAAGGACGAACCCTTGCGCATAGACGCGGTTCGTCCTTTTTATTTAGTGGAGGATCACCAGGTGCGAGTAGAGCCAAGTTCATGTTATAATAAAGACAAATTTTGCATACACTGGTTAACTAAAACGGAAGCGCTGAGCCCGCAAACGTGGAGGTGAACCAGTCTGTGAGCGATAGGGAGGAATTCCCCGTGACCACCGCTTCCGCCAAGAAGGTTGTCGCACGCGTGGTTCGTCTTCGGAAGTTGAATCCCGCAGTGCGTAAGCAAGTCACTACGCTTCCCGCGAAGAACGGTAAAATTGTTCTGGATCGTAAAAATCCTGTGCACGCCGCTTGGATGCACGAGGAAGAAGGCGAAGAGGACCTGTATTAAGTGATGCCGGTTCAGCCTGGAGAAGTCTTCGCAATCTATATGGAATATCAAGACGATCCAAAGCAGGGGAAGCGCCGACCGGTCGTCGTAGGATCGTTTTAAGGTTGAAATCGCCTCATGGGCTGAGGCAGGACTCAAGAAATTATCATTTACCCGATGTCACATGGTTGCAAGCGTTCCTGCTTCCGTTCTGACGAGTAAGATCGGGGACATCGATCCCACTGATCTGAATCAGACAATTGCCATGGTCAATCGTTATAAATCAGTTATGAGAGCGCGCGTACAAAGGCCCTGATGAAGGGTCTTTTTTTATATATCGCTGAATAAGCCCGCCCCGCATACAAGAATGCAACTAACGGCCTGTCAGGCCGTTAAAGTGTGCGACCCGGCCGTAAGCGAGCAGCTAACGTTCTGCTGGACCGTTAAACGGAGTTACCCTCGGAGTTACTTGCTTCGCCCCGATTAATACTGAAAGGCCCGAACGATCCGCAGCGAGAGTATCGCTTAGCGGATCGACTGGACCTCGGGCTTGAAGGAGAAAGATGATTCGACGTTTCAGGAGTTGGTTTGACGGTTCGGCTACGTCTCCGACCGCCAGACAGAATAGCCGAAAGCCGGCAGCTCTGCCTTAATGAGTCCGTCTGCGATGTCGGCAGCGGCGTCTCCGAACGCTTGCGTCCAGTTGTGGCCGGCCGTGGCCGTCGATATCGCGGCTGTGATCGGCTGCTCCGAGACGTTCATTGCGACGACGAAGCGCTCGGAGCCGTCAGAAGAGAGGCGTTCGTAGGCCAGCAGGCCTCCGTCCGCGGCCAGGAACTTGAAGTTCGCGCTCCGAAGCGCTTCGTGATCCTTGCGCAGACGGATCGCCGAGGCGAAAAACGCGAACAATTCCTTGTTCTGCTTGTCCTCCTCCCAAACCATGCATCCTCGACAGTGAGGATCGCCGCCGCCGGTCATCCCCACCTCGTCGCCATAGTAGATGCTTGGAGCGCCGGGGAACGTCAGCTGGAACAGCGTGGCCAGCTTCATGCGCCGCTCGTCCTCCCCGCATACGGTGAGCAGGCGCGGGGTGTCGTGGCTTCCGAGCAGATTAAACGTCGCTTCCACGGCCTGTCTCGGATAAGCCGCCAGTTGGCTGCCGATCGCGTTGGCGAATTGAACCGCGCCGATCTCGCCGCGGGCGAAGAAGTCCAGCGCGGCATCCGTCACCGGATAGTTCATGACCGCATCGAACTGATCCCCCTGGAGCCACATGGCCGAGTCGTGCCAGATCTCCCCGAGAATATAAGCCTCGGGATTGAGCTTTTTGACGACCGTCCGGAACTCCCGCCAGAACGCATGGTCGACTTCGTTGGCTACATCCAGCCGCCACCCGTCGATGCCGACTTCTTCGATCCAGTAGCTGGCTACGTCGAGCAAGTAGCGCTTTACCTCGGCGTTTTCCGTGTTCAGCTTGGGCATGATCGGTTCAAAGCCGAACGTATCGTAGGTCGGAATTCCGTTTTCCACCCGCAACGGAAACTCGCGCACGTGGAACCATTCGGCGTAAGGGGATTCCGCGCCTCTCTCCAACACGTCCACGAACGGAGGAAATTCCTTTCCCGAATGGTTGAACACCGCGTCCAGCATGACCCGGATTCCCCGGGCGTGGCAGGCGGCTACGAGCTCCTTCAGCTTCTCGTTCGTGCCAAAGCGGGGATCGACCTTCATGTAGTCTTTCGTGTCGTATTTGTGGTTGGTCGTCGCCTCGAACAACGGGTTGAAATAGATGGCGTTCACGCCGAGAGCGCTCAGGTGATCGAGACGGTCGATGACGCCCTGCAAGTCGCCGCCAAAAAAGTTCGTCGGAGTCGGGTCGCCGCCCCAGGGCAGCGTTCCTTCGGGATTCAAGGAGGGGTCGCCGTTCGCGAACCGTTCCGGGAAAATCTGATAGAACATCGCGTCCTTCACCCAAGCGGGAGGAGAGAATACATCGGCGGGGTTCAAGAAAGGGAAGTCGAACAGCAGCAAATAGTTGGCCGGTTCATCGTCGAAGAAGCCTCTTTCCGACATATACAGCTCCTCGTCCCCGGAGCGGAAGCGGAAGCCGTACTTCAATCGGCGAAACGGAGGAACGACCGCGGCCTCCCAGTAATCGAACAACTCGTCGGATACGAGCTTGTTCATCGGGGCGACGGCGCGGGTCCGTTGCCAGGCGTACTTGTCTCCGAAGATGACGGATACTTCGTCCATCTCGCCTCGTTTCGTTCGTACTCTCAGGTAAATGGTTTTGTCGTCGCAGGCATAGGCCCAGTTCTGTTTGGGACGGTGGTAGATCGCTTCGCGCAGCATGGACATGTCTCCTTCATAGGGAAATTAGAGATGAAAAAAAGGCACAGCCTCGTCGTGCACGGACGAGGTTGTACCTGGTGGTAACAGCGCCTTTAAGTTGCTTTTGCGATGTTTGCGATATTGGGATAGCGGAATACGGCCGATTCGATGGTTTTCGTAGGTGCAATCGTTTGCCCTTGCCGAAAAGCCACGCCCTATCCTTGTTGTTCATGTTATCCCAGATCAGCGAATCTGTAAATAGGGCGCAATACGAACGATTTCGCAGTAATTAACAGATTTTGTGGGAATAATTGCGATTTTTCGGCCTGAAACAGTGAATATGAGCTGAAAATGGAATTTGCTAACTAAATCGTCCATCGTTTATGATGAGTTTGTGCAATCGTTTTCACGGAAGATCGAAAGAGAGTTTCTTCGACATTCTGAAGGCACTGCTACCCTAGGGGTACATCCTCGCGAGTTAATCACTTGGCGAGGGTGTGCCCCTTTTTGCGGTTTCCGGAAGGCGTTGAAGACGATGGCACGAGGCGGCACGTCGGACAAATCGGCAAGGCAATCAGAAAAGGGGAAGCACTTAAAAACGGGAGGATGGGTAACATGAAGCTCAAAAAATGGAGCATCGGATTGCTCTGCGCGCTGCTGATTGCGGCATTGACAGCTTGCGGAGGAGGGGACGGCAACGGAAGTAACGGGAGCGCGGCGCCTTCTTCAAGCACAAGTCCTTCGACTGCGTCGGAAGGCGCCGCTCCGTCCGAAGACGGCGAAGAGGAGGCATTGAAGCCGGAAGCGGGCGCCAAGCTGAAAGTATGGGAATCGAAGGAACAAATGCCGTACATGCAAGAGCTGGCGGCGGCCTTCGAGAGAGAATACGGCGTACCCGTGACGTTGGAGGAAGTCGCCGGAGGAGACCAGGGCGGACGGCTGGCGACGGACGGCCCTTCTAAGCTGGCGGGCGACGTCTTGACGCTGCCGCACGACCAGATCGCCCAAGCGGTCAAAGCGGGCCTGCTTCTTCCCAACGATGTGTTCGAGGAAGAGACGCGCGCTACGATGGCGGAAGCGGCAATTAAGGCTTCTACTTACGAAGGAGTGCTGTACGGCTATCCGAAGTCGGTGGAAACGTACGCGTTGTTCTACAACAAAGATCTGTTCCCGGAGCCGCCTAAGACATGGGACGAAGTCGTGAAGTTCGCGGAGACGTTCACGAATTCGAAGGAGAACAAGTACGCCGTCATGTGGGAATTCGTCGGTTATTATTCCTATCCGTTCGTCGGCAGCTTCGGAGGTTACTTCTTCGGCCAGGACAACACCGATCCGAACGACATCGGACTGAACAGCCCGGGGGCGGTGGAAGGCTTCGAGTTCTTGAGGTCGCTTAAGCCGATTCTGCCGATGAACGCGGCGGACGTCACCTACGACGTCAAAACGCAGCTGTTCGCGGACGGCAAGCTGGCTCTGAACATCGACGGCCCATGGTCGGTTGCCGCTTTCAAGGACAAGGTCAATTTCGGCGTTGCGCCGATCCCGGCCGTTCCGGGAGGCAATCCTTCCACCTCGTTCTCGGGGGTCAAGTCCTATTACGTCAACTCCTACACGCCGTATCCGATCGCGGCCCGTCTGTTCGCGAACTTCGCGGCGAGCAAGGAAAACCAGTTGAGAAACTACGAGATGACGGGAGCCATTCCGGCGAACAAGGAAGCCGGGGAAGATCCGAAGATCAAGGACGATCCGTACGTCAGTGGTTTCTTCCAACAGTTCGAGAACTCGACTCCGATGCCGGGCATCTCCGCAATCAACGCGCTGTGGGATCCGCTTAAGGCGGCGTTCACGACGGTGTGGGACGATCCGAAGGCTGACGTCAAGGCGACGCTGGACGCCATGGTCACGACGGTACAAACGGCCATCTCTTCCCAATAGACAGAAGGTCCGCCAAGCGCGGGGCTGTTTCATAAGTTGAGACGTACAAGATTAACGATGAAAAAAGAAGGAGATAGATGCTCGTACCCTGCATCCATCGATAATCGTTCGGTACAACTCTTGTTACTTATGAGACGGCTCTGTCCGAGGCGAGAAAGAGAGGAATCTCGCATGCGCAAACCAACCGCGGGCGCCTTGCTGTCCGCGCTCTTCATGGGCCTGGGCCAGCTCTATCACGGTCAGTGGATGAAAGGGATATTATTTCTAGCCGTCGGAATCGGTTTCCTGGGAGGAGCCGCGGCGCTCGATCTGCCGGACTATTTGCGGGGGCTGTGGACGCTCGGCGACCAGCCCAGCGGCTTGGTCAAAGTCGGCAAGCTGACGCAGATGGTGGAGGGAGACCACTCCATCTTCTTACTGATCAAAGGCTTGATGGCGCTGCTTGCCGTGCTTCTGGCCGCCGCGCTGTACGCGGCCTGCATTCGCGACGCGTACAAGACGGGACTTCAGCGCGAAGCAGGGCGGAAGGTCCGTTCGTTCGGCCAGACGTTGAGAGCGATTAATCAAAGAAATTTCGCTTACGTCGTTCTGCTGCTTCCCGCCGTATTCATTTTATTTCTCACGGTGCTCCCTCTCGTGTTCTCCATTCTTCTCGCCTTTACGAATTACGCGGATCCGAATCTGCCGCCGGCGAACCTTGTCGATTGGGTCGGCTTCGCGAATTTCGTCAAGCTCGTGAGCTTGAAGGTATGGAGCGACACGTTTTTCGGCGTGCTGCTATGGACGGTCGTCTGGGCGGCGATCGCCACCGTCACGACGTACGTCGGCGGAATTCTGGTGGCGGTGCTCATCCATCAGCCGCGCATCCGCTTCAAGGCGTTCTGGCGCACGGTCATGATCGTTCCGTTCGCGATTCCGAGCTTGATCTCCTTGCTTGTTATGCGCAACATGTTCAACAACAAGTTCGGACCGATCAACGACATGCTGCGCATGATCGGACTCGAAGGCGTGCCGTGGCTGACGAACCCGATGTGGGCCAAGGCGACGCTCATGATCGTCAACATGTGGATCGGCATTCCGATTACGATGATTCTCGCATTCGGAATTTTGACGACGATTCCCCGGGATCTCTACGAAGCCGCAGAGGTCGACGGAGCGGGCTCGTATCAGAAATTCCGCCGCATAACGCTGCCTATGATGCTGTTCGCGACCGCTCCGGTGCTGATCATGCAATTCGCCGGCAACATCAACAATTTTAACGTCATCTACCTGATGACCGACGGCGGACCGGTAAATACCCATTACCAATACGCGGGTCACACCGATCTGCTCGTCACTTGGCTGTATAAGCTCGCGCTGGATCAGGCGCAGTACAGCTTCGCGTCGGTCATCGGCATCGTCATTTTCCTGATGATCGCCTCCCTGTCCATCTGGAGCTATCGCCGCACCCGATCCTACAAAGAGGAGGACATGATCGTATGAACGGCTCCAACGCCCGCTTGAAGCTCGGTCTCAGCTACGCCATTCTGATCGTGCTGACGATCGTCAGTCTGTATCCCGCGCTGTGGATCGTTCTGTCCTCCTTGAAGGAAGGGAACAGCCTGTACAGCGAGACGCTTATTCCGAGAAGCTTTACTTTCGAGCATTATCGGGAGCTCTTCCGCTCGACCAAATATCCGATATGGTTCATGAATACATTGAAGATCGCGACGCTGTCGACGGTGCTGGGGACGTTCCTGCTGCTGCTGACCTCGTACGCGGTGTCCCGATTCCGGTTCGCCGGCCGGCGCTTCTCGCTCAACGCGCTGCTCGTGCTGCAGATGTTCCCGGGCTTCATGGCGATGATCGCGGTGTACGTGGTGCTGAATACGGTGGGCTTGCTCAATTCCCATCTGGCCCTCGTGCTCGTCTACAGCTCAGGCGCGATCGTGACCAATGTGTTCGTGGCCAAGGGCTTTTTCGATACGGTGCCCGGAAGTCTGGAGGAAGCCGCGCGGATCGACGGGGCGAGTCACCTGACCGTCTTCTTCCGAATCATGGTTCCGCTGGCCAAGCCGATGCTCACTTACGCCAGTCTGATGATCTTCAACGGCTGCTTCGTCGACTTCATTTTCGCCGATCTGGTGCTTCGCTCCGAGGACCAACGGACGTTGGCCGTCGGGCTGTATAAGATGGTCAATCAACGCAATTCCACGGAGTTTACGCTGTTCGCCTCGGGGGCGGTGCTGGTCGCGCTGCCGGTGATGACGCTGTTCCTCGTGCTGCAGCGCAACCTGGTCGACGGCTTGACGGCCGGGGCGAGCAAAGGCTAGATGAGCAAATCCTGGACGAGCAAAGGGTAGAAGAGCAAATCCTGGACGAGCAAAGGGTAGATGAGCAATAGCTGGTGAGCAGAGAGGCAACAAGGGTAGAAGAGGCATTATGCGTAAAAAACGGTCCCCGGCCGGCTTCCGCTGTCGCGGAATGCAGGGCTGAGGACCGTTTCGGCGCTTGGGAGATGCGACGGAGTTCTTGTTACTCTACCGTTTCCGGAGCTTCGATGACGATGTTGCTTAATTTGAGGTTAACCGCATTGGCGATCGTATCGCCGACCGGGCAGGTCTCTTCCAGAAACTTGACGAACTGCTCGACGCGCTCTTGCGGAGCATCCGTCTTAATGTAGAACGTATAGCGAATATCCGAATAACCTGGACGGACGTCGGACTTTTTGAAGAAGCCGTCCAAGTCGAGATCGCCTTCCACTTCCACGCGGAAATCGTCGAGGCGCACGTCGAATTTCTTGGCGTACACTCTCGCCACGATAGACTGGCATGCGCCGAGCGCGCCTAACACCGCTTCTACCGGATTCATTCCCGTATCCGTTCCGCCCAGGCTCTTCGGCTCGTCGATCGTCAATTCGAAATCCCTTGAGCGGACTTTAACGACTACCCCTTCTTGCAATTGCGCGGTTGCTTTGAATGTCGTGATCGCCATACCTTCCAATCCCCTCCAGTTCTAAGATAAGCCTATCATAACATATTAATCCTATTGAGTTAATTTGTTTTGTTGATTTTCTACAAACTTATTTTCCGTTGGCTGTCAAAAGCTGCTCTCCTTCGCTCTGGATCGTTTGGAGCGCTTCGTCCAGCGTCTTCCCGCCGGCGTGGTGCGAATACGAGTGCGATCGGCGGTCATAAAGGTGCTTCTCCTTCTAAAGTCGTTTTGACATAGCTCTTGATCCGATCGATGTCGGGAACGAGAACGTCCATTCCATTGATGACGGCGTTCTTGAACGCGCCTGTCTGCGGAATCTGAATGCCTTGCAAGTTGCCGGTGTCCAGCTTGAGACCGAGACGGGCCAGCTCGAACAGATCGCCGGGCGGGATGCTCGTCTCGATGTAGGGAGCGATGCCGTTCAGCAGCTGAGGAAGCTTGAGCAGCGTCGTCGACGACTTCAGCTTGTCGGCGATCGCCGACAGGAATTTCCGCTGGCGTTCGGAGCGGGCGAAATCGGACAGGGCGTCGCTGCGGAA
>Ga0065721_10004298_pt1 | contig 31994 bp, 37 predicted proteins | sample Mesricmetagenome_FD_59108 | JGI IMG/M metagenome (GOLD analysis project Ga0065721, IMG submission 59108) | Mesophilic microbial community from rice straw/compost enrichment Sample: eDNA_1 v2 (version 2) | ecosystem: Engineered > Solid waste > Grass > Composting > Bioreactor | place: USA: Davis...
ATGTGAGCGAGATTGAGCGTCGATATCGGTGGCTGCCGGACATTGGCGTATGCATGTCCGGGCAAGCTTCCGAGCCAGGCATCGACCGCATTGACGGTCTCGGTCATGGTATTGAAGTCGCGGCCCTGAATGACCTTCTCGACCAGTCGCAGCTTTTCGTCGGCGATGCGCGGATCGGTGTCCCAGACCGCGACACTGGCCGTGACATAGGCCATGCCCGCCATATCGGCCCCGAGTTCCTGCAGGGCCATATCGGCATCGGCGGCCTTGTTGGCCGCATCGGTGTCCACCAGAGCCGACGCCTCGTTGGTCATCACTTCCTTGAGGATCGCGGCGATGGATTTGCGTTTGGCAAACCACTGGCGGCGGATCCTGGTCAGCAGCCGGGTCGCCTCAAGCTTGTCGAGCAGGATGGCGCGGGTGCTCCAGCGATAAGGAAACGCCAGCCGGTTCATTTCGTCGAGAAGACCCGGCGTCGTCGCGCTCGGAAATCCGATGATGGTGAGGACACGCAGATGCTGCTCACCCAAATGCGGCTCCAGCCCTCCCGCGAGAGGCTGATTGGCCAGAAGCGCATCGAGATAGATCGGCGTCTCGGGCACGCGCACGCGATGGCGGCTCGTTGAAATGGTTGAGTGGAGGTAGGTCAGCGTCTCGGCGTCATCGAGCCAACGGCACTCGGGCATGAACCCGTCGAGCAGCGCCAGTATCCGGTCGGTGCGATCAATGAAGCCGCGCAGCAATTCGTGAGGGTTTACGCCGGACTGCTCGCGTCCCTCGTAGAGCCAGGTTTCGGCCCGAGCGGCGTCCTCCGCCGGCGGCAACCAGAGGAAGGTCAGGAAGTAGCTGGACACGAAGTGCGCTCCGGCTTCCTCGAACCCGGCCTTGCGCTCGGCGTCGACCAGGGCAGACGCGGCATCGGGAAAGAGACTTTCAGGATACGTCGCGGCTTCGAAGCGCTGCGCTTCGACGAATATGCTCCAGCCCGAACCGAGCCGGCGGAAGGCATTGTTGATGCGACCGGCGACCGCGACCAGTTCGGCGGCCACGGCCGAATCCAGATCGGGACCGCGGAATTTTGCGCTGCGCTGAAACGAACCGTCCTTGTTCAGCACCACGCCGGGAGCGGCCAATGCCGCCCAGGGCAAATAGTCGGCCAGCCTGGTGTTGCGGCTGCGATACTCGGCAAGGTTCATCATACCTCGGCCCTCACACCGCCAGAAAGGGTGGGATGCGCAGATGGCGCCTGCCGACTTCCACGAAGAGCGGATCGCGCTTGGCGGCCCAGACAGCCGCGAAGTGCCCGATCGCCCAGATCGCGAGACCGACCAGCCAGAGACGCAGGCCGAGCCCGACCGCCCCGGCAAGCGTGCCGTTCATGATGGCGATCGAACGCGGCGCACCGCCGAGCAGGATATGTTCGGTCAGGGCGCGATGGACCGGGACCATGAAGCCCGGCACCTCGCCAAGCTGTCCGAGACCCACCGCCATCAGATCAGCGCCCCGCCGCCGAATGAGAAAAAGCTGAGAAAGAATGAACTGGCGGCGAAGGCGATCGACAGGCCGAAAACGATCTGGATCAGCCGCCGAAAGCCGCCCGCCGTATCGCCGAAGGCAAGGGTGAGACCGGTGACGATGATGATGATCACCGCGATGATCTTGGCGACCGGACCTTCGATCGATTCCAGAATGCTCTGAAGCGGCGCTTCCCAGGGCATCGATGATCCGGAAGCATAGGCCGCGGGCGCCATCATCACGCTGAGCGCGATGACGGAGCCGGCGAGCGACAAATGGCGACGAATGGTGCGCAAGGCATGAGTCATGCTTGGGGCTCCTCAAGGATTTTGGTATGGGCAGCAGAAGGCTCGCAGGCGGGCACGACACGGTAGTCCCCGTCCGGCCCGAGACCCTCGATACGTGCGAGCTCCGCGAGGCGGCGCGCGGAGCCACGGCCAGACAGGACCGCCACGAGGTCGATGGTTTCGGCGATTAGCGCGCGCGGAACGGTAACCACTGCCTCCTGGATCAACTGCTCCATGCGCCGCAGCGCGCCAATGGCGCTTCCGGCATGAATGGTGCCGACGCCACCGGGATGGCCCGTACCCCAGGCCTTGAGCAGTTCGAGCGCTTCAGCACCGCGCACCTCACCCACGGGAATCCGGTCGGGCCGCAGGCGCAACGATGAGCGCACAAGATCGGACAGCGAAGCGACACCGTCCTTGGTGCGCATGGCGACAAGATTGGGCGCGGCACATTGCAGCTCGCGCGTATCCTCGATGATCACAACGCGATCCGACGTCCGCGCCATTTCAGCGAGCAGCGCATTGGTCAGTGTTGTTTTGCCGGTCGAGGTGCCACCTGCGACGAGGATGTTAGCCCGGTCGGTAACGCCGAGGCGCAGCGCTTCGGCCTGGCGCGCCGACATGATCCCGGCGGCGACGTAATCATCAAGGGTGAACACCGCGACGGCAGGCTTGCGGATGGCAAAAGCTGGCGCCGTCACCACCGGCGGCAGCAGGCCTTCAAAACGCTCGCCGCTATCGGGCAGCTCGGCTGAGACGCGCGGCGCCCCGGCATGAACTTCCGCGCCGACATGATGGGCGACCAGGCGGATGATGCGTTCGCCATCAGCGGGCGAGAGACGTTCTGTGGTGTCGGCAAGACCTTCGGAGAGACGATCGACCCAGATGCGACCATCCGGGTTCAGCATGACCTCGACCACGCCGGGATCATCGAGGAGCCGAGTGATGGCGTCCCCGAGCGCGGTGCGCAGCATGCGCGAGCTGCGCGCGCGTCCTTCGCTATTGTGATGAGAGGCCGCCATTGTGTCCCCCGTTCTGATCGGAGACAAGACGATCCTGTCCCGACGGGGACGATTAAAAGAACCCGAAACAGGGCAGATTCAACACCTGCTCGGCGGCGTCGTAGCCTAGCGTGCAAATACAGGGAAAAGCGTAGGGCGCGGTCGGCTGGATCCTGCAGCGACAGGTTTTTGGAGACCCAAAGAGCTTAAAAGCGATTGGCTTCCAGCCGGACCGCAGGATGCTGACCTTGAAGCGCCGCATTTCAGACAATTTCACCGTTGGTGTCGGCTCATTCCCCGACAACTTGAAGACCGCTACGTAGCACACCAATGGGCATGGGTGGGACATCCACAGCCGTCAGGACGCTCGTCGCGCCCTCGGCTCCAAGATCGATGTCGTATCTGCGGCCAGGCTCGGCGGGCGTGCTCACCAGTCGCCGACAAAGCAAGTCGGCAAGCGCGGGGTCTTCGACGGCGCAGATGATCTGGCGGCGATCAAGGCGAAGCGCCGCCAACACTTCGACGAGATGAAGCGCGCGGAAATCGTCAATATGCTGGACCGGATCATCGAGAAGGAGTGAGCGCCAAGGCGTCCATGCGCGGGCAAGGTGAACCGACAGCAGGAACGCGAGCCCCGCCGCACGTCGCTGGCCGGAGCTGAACACGAATTGCGGGTTCAGCCCGTCGCCGACCTTCAGGCTCAGGAAGCGTTTCACATCACCGCGGATGCTGTAATCGATAGTCCGCCAATCCGCGTGCGGTCTCAGACGTTGATAGAGTTCATTGAGCAAGGGGCTGATCTGGGCCAGCCTTTCATCGATGATCTCGGCGCTGACGCGCTTTACCGCCCGTTCGATCTTGCGGGCACTGGTTGCGGCGGCCTGTGACTGGCTGACGACATCGGCGAGCTTTTCGATGTCCTCACGCAGAACTTCGATGGTTTTCTCGATCGACGCCATGCGCGAGACCGACTGGGACGCCTCTAGAACGTTCAGGGCGCGCTCGAGGTTGATCAATCGGTCACGTTCGGCCGCTACATAAGTTTCCAGTCCGTCCGGGTCAGAAAGGAAGCGCGGATCTATCTTCCAACGCTCGAAAAACTCGGCATGAGTCTGTTCGGCCTCTCGCAATGCGTGCTCTTCAGCCTGATGGGCGGAAACTTCACGTTCGACCATGATGAAGGCGGACGACATTTCTCGCGCCTCGTCACTGGCCGCAGCCATTCTGCGGCGGGCATCCTGAACCCCGGAGGCAAGGCTTGAAATTCGTCGACGCGCAGCTTCCACGCCTGCGGCGAACTCCGCCGAGGTCCGGTGGGCCGCGCAGAGCGGGCAATGGTCCTCATGAACGCCAAGGCGCTCGCCGTGCTCGACCAGAATGGCAAGCGAGGCTGCGACCGCATCCGCGTCCTCTTCTCGGGCGAGCAGCGTCTCAGCGGCGGCAACCCCCGCCAAAGCGACGTTTCTCGCCTCCCTTGTCTTTTCAAGTTCGGCCTTCGCGGTTTCCCGCGCCATCACCGCATCGGGCGCCTGAAAAGCCTGCTGACGGGCGAGCAGAACCCGGCCAGCCTCGGCCGCTTCAGCGCTGCGGGCGGTTCGCGTCCGCCCGTCTGCAAGCGCACCGCGAGCGGCTTCAAGGCGAAGCACCATGTCGGTGGGCGCATTCGGCACGGCGGCGCCCACGATCTCCAACGCGGCCGAGACGTCGCCGGAGCGGCTAAGCGAGGCTTGGATTTCCGACTGTTGGGTCAGATGCTCGCCCAACTTGGTGCGCGCATTCTCATAGGCGGTTTCGTTACGGGCATGAGAGGCATCGGCGGCGGTGACGATATCCCTAGCCTTCGCGGCCGCCTCGGAGCCTTCGAGGGCGCCGAGTGCCGAGCGAACGAGATCGAAGCGTTCAGTCTCGGACAGATCGAGACTGAGGGCAGCAATCCATTCGTCGCGAATGATGGAGGTTCGGGTTAGCTGTCGCAGCGCATCCTCGGGCGCAGGACCGCTACACAAGGCCGCCTGGATTTCTTCCGGTGGCACATCGGCACCGCTCTCGCGCGTCCGGGTGATCTTGAATGACTTACCTTCGTCGCTGACGAAGGCGACGGTGACATAGTGAGCTTCCGGTTCGCCAGCGCCGCGCCACCACAGATAATCGGCCAAGCTTTCCTTGGCTGCCTTCTCGACGGCGTACTTTTCGATCAGTCCGGTGATGGCGAACTCGACGGCGTCACACAGGGTGCTCTTGCCCACGCCATTGCGGCCTGTGATGACGGTGAAACCGCCGCCGAAATCGATCCTCGCCTTGTCTCGGAAACCACGGAAGCCGCAGACCTCTACATAATCGAGCTTCATGATCTGGCGCCCAGGATGCGAGCGACGTCCGCAGCCGATGTTTCGTTGAGGAAGGCGGCTACTGCGTCTGTGGGAACGTCCTTCAAGCGGGAGCGGAGGCGGTCCTCGAAGTTGGCCGCACCCAAGAGCGGCTGCGCGCGGATCCCCATCAAGGGGAGCAATGCCCTTTCAACGTCTTCCGCCGTCGTCACAGCCACGCGGACAATTTTTCGGGTAAGCGTAAAATCTTCCTCGATCCGCTCGATGGCGCGGGCCAACGAAGGTGCACGTTCGGCGGTAAGGAACACCGAATAGACATTCCAAGCCTTGGTGCCGGCTCTCCGCAGGGACGCGGCGTGGCGTGCAAGAGTAGTCTTCTGGCTGGCCTGCCAACCGGCCATGAGCGTCTTCGCGTCTACGAAAACGTGGACAAAGCCTATGAGAGCGGCGCTCTCGAAACAGGTTACGAGGCCACTCGGCCCGGACCAGGACCAGGTTTCATACAGTGCATTGCGAAGCACGATTTCGGCTTGAGTCGCGATATCCATCAGATGTTCAGCTCCGCGCGTGCGCCGTTGACGTCGAACCAATCTCCGGCGGCAGCCGGACGGATAAGATCGCCCGTTCGCCCACCCCGGATGACGTTGCTGGGAAGACCGAGATCGGTTGCGCCCACGGCGACCACGATGTCGGAGGTGACAGTCACGGGTGGTTCGATAAATTTCGTTCTAAGCGAGCCGAGGATCGCCTCGGCGCCATTGATGACGCGGATGCTGCGACCGCTCAGTTCGTAGCCGTCGGGAAGCTGAGTGGCGCCCGCCTGGCGCAACAAGAGGTGAAAATACCCCAGTGCCTCGACATTGCCGGGGCGAAGGCGTGTGGCCGGCTGTATAGCTGGGATGCCTTCGGCATCCCGGCGCAGCCCATAAAGCGTCTCGCTGTCGAAATCGGCGATCTGGAGCCAATCCGGCTGGCATTGAACGCCCGTCGTCTGTTCGAAGACGGTCCTGCCTGCGGCCAGGACCTGGCGCAGATAATTCATGGAGAACGCTCTGCGCAGTTCGTCGAGGACGTCCGCACCGGATTCGCGAACATGCTCGAAATGAACGTTGTCGGCATGGGCGATCTGCCAGAGTTGGGGTGCCTTCTCTTCGAGGGCATCTGTCGGCGAAAGATCGACTACTGTGACGGAGAGCGGCTGCACGTCCGCAAGGGCGCCTCCGATCACCGCGTTGAGATATTCCCAGTCTGACCAGAAGCCGACGACCAGCAGGTCCTTCTGTCGTAGGTTCGCAGCCATCCAAGTTTTGCTGCGTTCGATGCGGGCCGAGATGACGGGATCTTCAAGTTGGGATGGGGCCCAGACGGTCGATGCGGGATCACGCTGCGCGCATCCGTGAAATTTCAGGAGTGGGGCTTGGCGTACCACATCGACATTAGCCTCGTCGCCATCAAGGGAACCTCTGAACACGGCGCCGTAATCCCAGGCCCGGCGTTCGATGAGGATGTCGTAGTTGCTGGTTATGCCGGCAACGGCAGCGCGCGTGATCAGAAAATCGGCGATTGCGGCATGACCAGGATTGTACGGTCGGGCAAAGGCCGGCCATGGCACCAAATGCTCAATGAAGACGGACTGGAGCGTATTGTTGGCGACGAAGTGTTCGGCCAGCGCCTCGAGATTGTCACGCAGTGCGATATCGCAGGCAGGATCGACTTCGAGCTGATATTTGTCAAAACAGCGTTCTGCTACCGTGCGAGCCGATGGCAGGCTGCTGGGCGGCGCCATGGATAGACCCGCACCGCAGACCACCAGAAGGCGGCCGGCATTCATCGATGCGAGAAGTCGCGCTAAGATGTCCGGACTCAAACTGCATTCCCCCGACTACATACAGCTATGGCCACCGGATTCGAACCTGCCGATGGAATTTCTCTTGGTTACAACATAAGCAATAACTGCTCTCTCCGAGAATGTCCGTCCCCTATTATTGTTGGTCAAGAGCGGCTAGACCATTTCGGCTATACTACGCTGAAAAGGCTCGGCGATGGCGAATGGCTACTTCTAGGAGTTCGCGGCTAGATCCCAAGCGATCGGCCTGTGGTCGGAAGTTGACGGATCGTTTGAGCGCCCGTCGGTAGTTATTCCCCCTCATGAAAGTGAGCCGGCGGCAGAGCCCTCAGCTATTGCCCGCTGGATCTATGTCTTCGCTGATCTCCTGCCGCAGCTTGGGCCCTTGTGCTAGCCGCCGCCCCAACGCGATTACGAAAGCATCGTAGCGTTCGGCCGCTTTGGCCCGCGCCGCCTGAGCGACGGGTTCGGGCAGCGCCGGTGTAGAGGAGAGCCAGAAGCGGATGAACACCGCCATGGTCTCCACGGTGATCCCGAGATCACGCTCGAGGCGCATCAGGCGACGGTCAACCTGATCGATCCGCTTGGCGATGGCCGCTTCGCGCCTCTCATCGGCGTCGGGCGAGAGGAAGGATGCGATAGCGGCTTCCGCGATCATCGACTGGGACTGATCCCGACGAGCGGCGTAATCCGCCAGCATCGTCATTATTTCAGGATCGAGATAGACCGAGACTTGCGCCTTCTTCTTGCGACGAACCATGATGCTCAAAGCTCCATGCCGTCGCCGGGATCCATCGAGACCTGCCGCGCGACCCCGCGCATCACGCGGGTCAGCCGCTGGCTGCGGGCGGCCTCATCGTCGCTGCCGTCATAGGGCAAGGGGTCGAACTCGTTTTCGATCGGCGCCCTTTTCTCGACCGAACTGACGCGGTTCAGCTCCGGCTGCTGCCGGTGCTCGGACTGAGTGAGGTCCCCATCGTCCACCATCACCGCATCGATCGCGGAACCTGGGCTTTCCGGCAGAGGTAAAGCACTCCAATCGTCGGACTGCTTTGGAGCGGTCGATACCAACTCCGGCGGCGGCAGAACGCGTTCGGTGAACCGGCGGTCCTCATAATAGCGCGCCTTCTTCGCCCGGATCGGCGGGGTTCCAGCGACCATGACAATCTCGTCGGTCGGCGGAAGCTGCATGATTTCGCCCGGGGTCAGCAATTGGCGGGCGGTTTCGGATCGCGAGACCATCAGATGTCCGAGCCAGGGCGACAGCCGGTGCCCGGCATAGTTCTTCATCGCCTTCATCTCAGTTGCCGTGCCCAGGGCATCGGACACGCGTTTGGCGGTGCGCTCGTCGTTGGTGGCGAAGCTGACGCGCACATGACAATTGTCGAGGATGGAGTTGTTGGGGCCGTAGGCCTTCTCGATCTGGTTGAGCGATTGCGCGATCAAAAAGCTCTTAAGCCCGTAACCGGCCATGAAGGCGAGTGCGCTTTCGAAAAAGTCCAACCGCCCGAGCGCGGGAAACTCGTCGAGCATCAGGAGCAGCCGGTGGCGGCCGCCATTGGCCTGGAGCTCCTCGGTCAGTCGGCGCCCGACCTGATTGAGGATCAGGCGGATCAGCGGCTTGGTGCGATTGATGTCGGAGGGCGGCACGACGAGGTAGAGCGTCGTCGGCACTGTCGCCTCCACCATATCGGCAATGCGCCAGTCGCAGCAGCGCGTGACTTCGGCAATAACCGGATCGCGGTAAAGCCCGAGAAAGGACATGGCGGTCGAAAGCACGCCCGAGCGTTCATTGTCGGACTTGTTCAGCAATTCGCGCGCCGCGCTGGCGATGACCGGATGCGGGCCAGCCTCGCCCAGATGTGCGCTTTTCATCATGGCCGCGAGCGTTGTCTCGATTGGCCGTCTGGGATCGGAAAGGAAAGCAGCAACGCCGGCGAGTGTCTTGTCCTTTTCAGCATAGAGGACGTGCAGGATAACGCCGACCAGAAGCGCGTGGCTGGTCTTTTCCCAATGATTACGCTTTTCGAGACTGCCTTCGGGATCGACCAGGATGTCGGCGATATTTTGGACATCGCGCACCTCCCATTCGCCGCGGCGGACCTCGAGCAGGGGATTGTAGGCGGACGATTTCGGATTGGTGGGATCGAACAGCAGGACGCGGCCATGGCGGGCGCGAAAGCCGGCGGTGAGCTGCCAGTTTTCACCCTTGATGTCGTGAACGATGGCCGAGCCCGGCCAGGTCAGGAGCGACGGCACGACGAGGCCGACGCCCTTGCCCGATCGCGTGGGCGCAAAGCACAGCACATGCTCGGGCCCATCATGGCGAAGATAGCTGCCCTCATAGCGGCCAAGCACCACGCCGTCGGGATCGAGCAGGCCGGCGGCCTTGACCTCTTGCGATTTCGCCCAGCGGGCCGACCCGTAGGTTTCGGCGTTCCTGGCTTCGCGGGCGCGCCAGACCGACATGCCAATCGCGACGGCGATGGCGATGAATCCGCCCGACGCGGCGATCATGCCGCCTCTGGCAAAGACTTCCGGAGCATAGGCCTCGTAGAAATACCACCACCAGAAGATTGCCGGCGGATAGTAGACGGGCCAACCCGCAAGACGGAACCAGGGGCTTCCGAGCTGCGCCTGAAACCCGAGCTCCCAGGCGACGTATTGCGTGGCCGCCCATGTCGTCACCAGGATGATCAGGAAGACCGTGAGGATCTGGCCCCAGAGGATTTTCGTGGCTGACATGGCAGGTCCTTTCGAAGCGGCGCTCAGAGGCCAAGCCCGCGCTTTCGTCCAAAGCTCCAGTCCACCCCGCCATTGGCGCGGGCGAGACCCGATACATGGCGGCCGAGATGCTTTTCGAGTGAGGGCGACCAGGGGACGAGTTGAAAGCCGAGTCCGTCATCGATCATGGCGAAACGGCCCGAGGCGAGCGAGAGACGCTGGCGGTAGGTGCCGGCGACATAGTCACCCTCGGCGGCGCGGTTGAACGCAAGGCCGGTTTCTTGCGACAGCCTGCTGCCAAGAGCCTCGAGTTCGCGCCGGCGCAGCGTCTCGATCAGGTTGCGGCTGAAGATGATCCGGCGATGCTGGCGCGTGGCCAGTCCTTCCCCCACCAGATGCTCGGCGCGTTCCTCCATGGCCAGGCGGACCTCGGCCCCGAAACCACCTGCTGACAGCGCCGCCGGATCGCGCGCCAAGGCCTGCCGGTCGAGCCAGGTCGCGCCCTGAGCCGAAACCTGACTGTGCAGATCGAGATCCGAGCGCACGGCGATTGCTACTCGCCGCTGCCCTCTGGCGTCGTCGAAACCACGCAGTTCGACGATGGAACCAGGTGCGCTGTCACCGGCCGTATCGAGATCGGGAAGCTTGATGTGATGGGTTCGCCCATCGACGCCGTCGACCACGGCATAGGCAGTGCCTTTGAGTTCGTCATCGAGCCCGCGCGCGATCAGCCTGCCGATGACAGGCGTCTCCAGGCTTTCGCCGGCGAGCACGTAGCTTGCCGCACCGCGCTCGATGCCGCGCTCGGTCAGCGCACGGTGCATGCGCTTGATGATGTCGCCGCGCTCGCCGAGCTCGCGCAGCACCGTTAGCGCCTTGTCGTCGATCACCCACTGGCCGGGGCCGATCTGCTCGGCCAGACCAAGTGTTTCGAGCTTGCGTAACCGCCCGAGCTTTAGCGCCCGATACTCATCGGGCGGTTCGCCAGCACGCAGAGCGAGATCGATGATCCCGGTGCCGCGTCCGTCACGCACAAGCTGGCGGTCAAGACCGGTCCAGCGTTCGGCAGCCATCTGGCGCTCGAGCGTGCGGCGAATGTCGTGTTCGGTTCGCGGCCCGAGCTCCTGGGTGATGAGATCGCGCGCCCGGTCGCGCATCCCTTCCTTGATGTAGTCGCGCGCGATGACGAGATCCTGGCCCTCGTCGCGCACGCCGCGCACGATCAGATGGATATGGGGATGCTCGGTATTCCAGTGATCGACCGCCACCCAGTCGAGCCGGGTGCCGAGATCCTTTTCCATCTGCCCGGCCAGCTCGCGGGTAAAGGATTTGAGATCCGCCATGTCGAGAGCGTCGTCGGGCGAGACGATGAAGCGGAAATGATGCCTGTCCCCGCCACACCGTTCGGCAAAGGCGCCGCCATCCACGGAATCGCTCTCTGGCCCAAACAGCCGCGCCTTCTCCCCGTCCCGGGTGACGCCATCGCGGCGCAGATAATCGAGATGCGTGCCAAGCGGCGCCTTGCGGGTGGTGTGACGGACAACACGGGCCTTGATCACCGCGCCGCGCGAGCGGGCGGTGATAAAACGATTGGCCTGAATGCTGGCGCGTTGGCCATGCCCGAACCGCGAGCGGTTGCCCGAGACAATCCGGCCTGAGCGCGAGACGCCGCCGCCGGCCTTTTTCGCCGCCGCCAGTGCCTGGGCAATGAACGGCCGCGCCTGTTGGGCGCGGGTCGAACGGATACGCCCGGGACGAATACGGAACTCGCGGTCATCGGACATGACGCGGCTCCGCAATGTGTGAAAACCCGCGCGAAAACGGGCGATCCCGCGTCGCGCGCACATTGCGCCCCTGGGTCACAATGTGCGGAATCGCAGAAAAGTCCGAGCAAAAACAACCGACCGCCTGGCCGACAATGTGCGGCCTTTTATCCTGCCATCGGTCGGTTGTTGCGGTCCTCCCCTGCCAGCCAGCACGCCATGGCACGCTGGCGCACGATGCCGTGCGATCGCGCAAAAGCCGCATCATGGGACGGCACCGCTATCGGCTCGAGTGACAAAAATGGCCTCGTGCTGTCGCCGGTCGGGCGTACCGGCTGCATCCGGAACGGGGATGCGGGTGTCGTTGCCCTGCGCAGACGCCGCATCGCGGATAACGCTCGGTCTGTTGCCGCTGCGCGCAACAAAGAGCGGCGCCTCGCGCCAATCGGGCGGCAACGCAGCGGGAATGGAAGCGCCGTGAGACGGCGCCGTGTTACCCAGGATTGGGGCGAGCTTGGCGACATAGGCGCGTGTTTCGGTGGGCAGGATGCGGCCCGTTGAAAGGTATTCATCGTAGCGGCCCGGCCCGGCATTATAGGCTGCCAGCATCGCCGCGACATTGCCGTAGCGGTCGAACATGGCGCGCAAATAGGCCGCGCCCGCGAGAATATTGTCGCGCGGATCGTAAGGATCGTTGCCCAGGCCATGGCGCTGGCGCAGCGCCGACCAGGTGGCGGGCATGATCTGCATCAGGCCCATCGCCCCGGCCGAGGATACGGCGCGGAGATCGCCGGCGCTTTCGGCCTGCAGGACCGCATCGATCCAGAACTCGGGAATGCCGAAACGCTGCGAAGCTTCGGCAATATGGTCGGCATATGCATCGTGCAGGAGGCGCGGTGCGAGCAGGCTCGGTTGCGCCTGCGCCGCGACGCCGGCCGGGCTGCAGAACAGGCCGGTAAGGAGAAGAATGGCAATAGATCGGGCGGCGCGGTGACGCCCGATCACAACGGAGTGGCCATGCCCGAGGCGACAACACGGCATCGCTCAGTCCTTTGCGTCGCGTTTGGGCGGCCGGTTCCAGTGCAGCGACCAGGACGCCGCATCAGCGCCGTTCTGGAACAGGGCGGCACGGATCGGATACGGCAATGCCGGATCGTCGAGCAGCACGGAGAGATATTCTCCGGCCTTCTCGCCGGTGCGTGTCCAGGCCGCTCCGATCTCGGGACCGGTGTCATCTTCGCCGAGGTGGACGCGATGGTCCGGGGCGTTCTCGACATTAGCCGGATCAACCGTGACAATGACGATCTCGCGGTCGAGCGTGAGCGTCTGGATGCGCCCGGCAAAACCTGTCTTGTGCCTGGTAAATTCACCGATCTGCGGCATGGCGGTTTTCCTTTCCTCAAGCGGTGAAGACGATCGGGCGGACATCGCGCCCGCCCTTGGGCAGGCGTTCACCGCGCCGACGCCTGCCATTCGAAGCGGCCGTCACTATTCGCATCGGTCCAGATCGGCACGACGCGCGCGGTGACGGCAGAAAGCGGAAGCGGCCCGAAATAGCGGCCATCGAAACTGTCGGCGGCGTCCCAGTTCATCAGGAACACATCGCGCCTGGCGATCACGCGGCAGCCCTGCCAGGAGGGCAGTTCGCGGCCCATCTGGTCGCGCTCACGGGCATGACCATAAAGGTGGTCGTAGGCGGTAATGGCTGTGCCATGGCGGCAGACTCTGGTGCCGTGGAGCGCCAGGACGCGCTTGATCAACGGCACGCCGCGCGGAAGGTAGCGCCGCGCTTCAAGCAGCTCGGCAAGCGCGTCTGGCGGCCGGACCGCGACCAGATCGGTGACTTCGATGGGGCCGGCCGGCTCGACGATGTAGAGGCCGATGGGCGCACTGGCCGAGGCGTTCCAGATGAGGTGCGGACCGTGCCTGGTGAGTATCGGGGCTATGACCAGCCCGACCGAAACCAGCGCGGAGGCGAGAATCGCGCGCCGGGTCATGGGCGAATGCTCCGCCGCTTGATCCAGGCGCGATGCTGCGCGTGCGTGTAAGCGCGGGGGCTTTCTCCGGCCGCCAATCTGTTATGAACGTGGCGCCAGTGATCGGGTGCGACATCGGCACCGTCGATGCCGCGCGCCTCGATCGCATCGATGAGCTGCAGCACGCGCTCGACTTTCGGCCAGCCAGATACCGTCAGCAGAAGCTCGCCGCCCGGCGTGACGGCGGGAACGGTCTGGTAAGCCTCGTGCGGCGCGACCGCGCCCAGGATGTCGAGATGGGAGGCGACGGTGCCGTAATNATTTGCCGTCCAGCGCACGAAGGCGAAGAAGCTTCCGGCACGAAAACCGAGAACACGGCGATTGCGGTCGATGATGCGCTCCTGAACCGGATTCCCGAACCGCACCCAATATTCGATCGATTTCTCGATCCAGATTAGCTCCACCTCGGTCAGGGCCGTAGCCGACGAAGAGCGCGCGCCCTCGGCTGCCAGCGTTTGATGTCCCGCCAAGCCGGTCACTGCCCATCGTCCCTGGCAGGTGGAAATTCACGCTCCAGCAGCACGCGCAGCATGTCGGCGACGGTCATGCCGCGCTCGAAGGCCGCAATCTTGATGCGGCCGCGCTGCGCCGGCGTCACATCGATGGTGAGCCGCGCCGTGTTCGCAGCGCCGTCTGCCCGACCGGCCGGCTGCTCCTTTGCGGCTCTCACCCAGGTTTCGCGATCGGCCGGCCGGCGAGCAAAGCCGCTCCTGGGCGCTCCGGTGCTCATGACGTCCTCCGCGTGCGCGGGAGCCGCTCGATTTCATCAACCAGCGCTGCGATCTCAGCGGCCGCGGCTGTGGCGCCGTCCAGTTCGTGAACGAGACGGCCGGTCTGGGCGGCGCTGGCGAAGGCGACACGCTGCCCGATCCGGCTCGCGAGCACCGGAGGATCGTGATCGGCGAGCGCCGCGGCGGTTTCGCGGCCAAGAATGGTGCGCGCAGCGCAGCGATTGAGGACGAAGCGGGCGACGAGATCGGGTCGGTAAATGCGCGCCTCGGCGATGAGCGACAGCATCTCGGCGGAAGCCCAGCCATCGAAGGGCGAAGGCTGCACTGGGATCAGCACCAGGTCAGCGGCGAGCAGAGCGGAGCGCATGAGGCCGGCGACACGTGGCGGCCCATCGATGACGACATGATCGGCCTGCTGGGACAGTTCCGGCGCTTCCCGGTGTAGCGTGTCGCGCGCAAGACCGATGACACCGAACACCCTCGGCAGGCCCTCATGACCGCGCTGCTCAGACCAGTCGAGCGCCGAGCCTTGCGGGTCGGCGTCGACCAAAGTGACCCTCTGCCCCTTTCCGGCCCATTCTCCGGCAAGATGCAGCGCCAGTGTCGTCTTGCCGACACCGCCCTTCTGGTTGAGCAAAGCCACGATCATCGCTGGCCGTCCTCACGCTCACCGCGCGGCGGGCGCATGGTGTCGAAGCGGACCTCTGATGTGTGGTCGGATAGCGTTGGCGGCCGCCGGTTCGCCGTCGCTCTGAGCGCCTGGCCGGTGCGGGCGATAAGGTTTTCAACATCGCGCCTGCGCTCTTCAAGGTTAGATTCTGTGTTAGACTCTCTGTTACGGGCGGGATTTGCCGAACGATCTCCGTGCCTTAAACCCGGATCGGGTTCCTGATAGCACGAGCCACCGGTTCCCGATGGCACGATAGTTCGGGTTCCCGATAGCACGAGGCCGTCCACAGCTTTTCCACAGGCCGGCCATGGCTCGAAGGCGAGCAGCGCCCGGCGTCCGGTCTCGATCTCGGTAAAGAGCCTGTAGCCGGGCAGCGGCTGACGGCGGATGATATCGCGCAGCTCGAAGGCAAAGCGCTTATAGGGCGAGAGAGAGCCGGACTTCTGGTGCAGATGACGAAAATCGAACCGCCATCCGCCCTTCTGATGACCGCCATGCTTGCGCACGAGCCGGTAAAGCCAGCGGTCGAGCCCGCCGGTCAGATCGAAATAGGCCCGATCGATGGTCAGGATCAGCGCATCGTCCAGAACCGCGCGATAAAACCAGTCCGGCACGATCAGTTCGATACCGTCGGGGCGCCCGTTGCCGTCGGTTCGCTCCTGCCATTCATTGATCCAGGAGAAGCGGTGTCGCCGTCCTTCGGCGGGCTGGCGGATCGTGGTCGAGATGGTGGTGGATTGCAGCCGGTCGAGCGCCGCCTTGAGGCGCTGGTAATCGCGCAGGCTGGTGCCGCGGCCGATGAAGGTGAGAATCTCATAGGGCGTCGCCGCCATGAGCCGCGAGGTGCGCAGGCCTGTATCGCGCGCTTCGACGATCTGGCTGGCAGCCCAGATCAGGATATCAGCGTCCCAGATCGTTGCCATGCCGTGGTCGGCAACCGCCTCGACGCGGATCGCAATTTTTCCGGCGGTGAAGTCGATCGGGGTGATGCGATGTGATTTGGCGAGCGAGAAGAATGGATACGCCATGAGGTCCTGCGCGTCCCGCGGTGCGAAGTCACCGGGAAGCGCTCTGAACAGGTTGAGCTGCCCGCGCTCGGACGGGGAACGTCGCCGGATCGCCATGGGTAATCCTCGCGCGATCAGCGATTGATGCCGCCGGCCGACCCACAGGCCGCTGGCATGTGCCGTTTGGCTGGCAGAACCTGTCCGCGCGGATCGGAGGTTGACGTGACCGCGCCGCGCGAAGCCCAGGCTTCGAGATCGGCTACCGAATAGACGACGCGCCCGCCGAGCTTGCGATAGGCCGGGCCGGTTCCATAGGTGCGGTGCTTTTCCAGCGTGCGCGCCGAAAGGCTGAGAAACACCGCCGCTTCCTTGGTGCGCAGGTAGCGTGGCGGCAGGGCGGCGAGATTGGGTCGCATTGTCGGGCCTCCGTGGCGTTGCCGGGCGCCGCTGCGGAGCAACGGCGGATCGCGATCACGGTGGCGAAGGAATGCAGGCGGGGTGGATGGGGAAGATTACAGGCGAACAATCCCCACCCCGGGCTCGAAGCGCGCTCAGGATCGGCGACGATGCCGTAGCAATTTGCGATAGCCGCCATTGATGAGCGGCCCGGCGCTTTCGACCAACCCGATCACGGCATCGCGCAAGGGTGAGGTCTTCCAGGGCTCGGCCGCAACCCGCTCGGGGCCGAACAGAGCGATGGCGATCTCGCGATAGGTCGCGCCACTGGCCCGGCCGTCAGCGGCTCGCATCATCAGTCGGATACGTCGACGCTGATACGGCGTGATGCGTCCGTCGCGCGTAACGGCGCGCGCGCTCAGCGCTTGCCAGAGCCGCAGCACTGCCTCGACCCGATCGGGCAGATTGTCGTCGAGTGGCAGGATGACAGCCGAGGCTCTATCGGTCTTTCGGCCCGACAGCAGCAGGATCTGCGCGACGATGCCGCCGCGATGGATGGCATGAAGACCTTCCGGACTCGGGCGAACGGCAGCAGACACGGCCGGCGACGGAGATGGTGACGGAGGCAGAAATTCCGGAGCGTCGTCAGCAAGCAAGACCGCCGGATTGGCGAGCGGCGACCATAAGACGTCCTGACGAAGCGCGGAAAGGCTCGGACGAGCCGGGAAATCGCAACCCCCAGTGACGCTGGGCGTCGGTTGAATAGGGATGATCTTCGGCCTTCATGGCGACGAGTTCGCCATAATGCTCTTGGTAGCGTTCAAACCGCCGCAAACATTCCCATGCGAGCCCTTCGACCGAGAGCGTGTCGAAGAATTCATAGCGACGACCGTCTCGCCAATGGGAAGTGTCCGGTCGCACCCGTCCCTCCTCACGTGCAAAGCGCAGGTCAGATTTTTCGCCGAGCTATTTACGACAAGATCTGTTGCAGCAGCATGACAGGGCGGCCAGCAATGCGGAAAATCTGCCGACAGGCCGCGAAACGCCGTATTTCCCCCGCGCGTCTCCGTGCGCCGCGCCTGACGCGAACATCAGCCCTAGCGCTTCCAGAGAAGATGACGGTAACCGGTCTGCGCCATCCATTTGGCGCGCGCCAGATGAGCATCATGGACTCGGCGCGCGCGATCCGGCTCGAGGGCGGGGTCGATGCCAAACAGGATTTGAGCGGCTTCGGTCCACTCGGCACCATCGGCAGCGGCATCCAGCAGTCGCATGTAAAGCTTGATATGGGCACGATCGTAGGCGGTTAATTCGCTGGAGACCGGCGGAGCATCCTCGAAGGGTTCTATCGGGGGCATGTCAGTTGCCTGGTGCGTGCTGCCCACTGCAGGACGCGGGGTAACACCAGATACTCCAAGATTGTGTGTTTTGGGAGAATATCGCCTGGAGGGAATACGGCGTCTGCCGCTTGCCTGTCAGCGCTTTTTGTCACCACCATCATGGACCAGCAGCACTCCGTGTCCACGCTCGGTCGACAGAAGGACGACACCGGCTGCTTCGAGAGCCCGACGGACCTGATCGCGCGTGCTTTCGTACACCTCGAGGCCGCTTTCGGATTCGAGGCGCTTGAGCGCGGTCAGTGATACACGGGCCTTGTCAGCAAGCGTCTCCTGTGTCCAACCCAGCAAGGCGCGAGCGGCCCGCGACTGTCGGGCGGTGATCATGCATGATCACCTCCCATTGCGACCGGCGCGCACTCCAGAACTACGACTATAATAGTCGTTCTTGGCAAATAGTCATCGGGAATTGGCCCTCTGTTCCTCGGCTACGGCGGCGCTGACCTCTGTTGTCAGACGACTGATTCGGCCGCCAAAGGCTGATGGGTTTGACTATTGAAGACCGCTGAATGATCCTCAAACGTATCAATCTGTCTTACTGAGACATGCTTGCGGATCATCGCCTTGCCTTCCAGGCCGCTTAATGATACGTATCCGGCTCAAATCGTGCAAATTGATCTGTAAAGGATTCGCGTGAAAGCCGAAGCAGAGGCTCTGAATATGATCGGCGACCATTTTCGGCGTGCACGGCTAGCGGCGGGCCTGACGCAGGAACAGGTCGCCGATCTCGCCGGCATATCCCGTCCCCGCTATCGCGACATCGAAACCGGAGCCGCAGCGGCACGCGCCACGACTCTGATCAATGTTGCAAGGGCGCTTGGCCTGGAGATGATGCTGGTTCCTCAGGCGATGGTCCCGGCCATTGAGGCGCTGCTCAGCCATGAGGGCGAGGACGACCGGCCGGCTTTCAGCCCACAAGCGGAGGGTGACGATGAATAGAGCCCGCTCCGCCGAAGCCCTCCTGTCTCTCGATGTTTTCCTCAATGAGGTGAAGGTCGGCACGATCGTCAGGACACCGGGCGACTTCAACGCCTTTAGCTTCGATCCTGCCTACCGCGCGAGCGGAGGGCATCCCGTGTTGAGCCTGTCCTTCCGCGCGGCGACGGGAGGATTGCGCAAGGATCCACGCCCGGTGGCAGGCGCCTTGCCGCCCTTCTTTGCCAACCTCCTGCCCGAGGACAAGCTGCGCGAGGCGATGGAAAAGCATCACGCCCGGACCGTCCGGCCTGGCAATGATTTCGATCTGCTGGCCGCGCTGGGCGCCGACCTGCCAGGCGCTGTGCGGGTTATCCCGAGTAACGGAGATATCGTCGCTGCAACCGCTGCAGTTGAGGGCGAGCCGAAAGCGCGTTTCTCGCTCGCCGGCGTGCAGATGAAGCTTTCGGTGATGAAGAACACCGGCAAGGGCGGCGGGTTGACAGTGCCGCTCGGGGACAGCGACGGTCAGTACATCGCCAAGTTTCCTTCGACCGCCTTTCCAGGCGTGTCGGAGAACGAGTTCGCCAATCTCGCGCTGGCCGAAGCCATCGGCATGGACGTGCCCGAACGCGAGCTGGTGGGCAAAGACCAGTTCGAAGGCATCCCTGGAGAGTTCGAGACCCTGGCCGAGGGTCTGGTCCTTCTTATCCGGCGGTTCGATCGCGCCTCCGGCGCGCGACGAATTCATATCGAGGATTTCGCCCAGGTCTTCGGTATCTATCCGGCACGAAAATATGAAGGCGCGGCCTATCATGACATAGCCGCAGCGCTGAATGTGGCGATCTCGCCGATAGCGGCGCTAGAGTTCGTCCGCCGCCTGACCCTGTCGGTGGTCATGGGTAATGGCGACATGCACCTGAAAAACTGGTCGCTGATCTACCCCGGTGACGGCAATTCGCCCGCCCTGGCACCGATCTACGACGTGCTTTCGACGGTCCCCTATATCCCGGCTGACAATCTGGCATTGTCACTTGGCGGCGAACGCGCGTTCAAGGCACTGACGCTGCCGCGGTGGAAGGCTTTCGCCAATCGGGCGCGGCTTCCAGAGCCTGCCGTCCTGAAAACTGTCAGCGAAACTGTAAGGCGTATCGATGCGCATTGGTGGAAATTGCCGGAACGTGATGCGATCCCATCGATCGTTCTGGAGCGGATCGACGCCCATGTGAGGGCCATGATGCCTGTCCTCTTGGGCTGAGCGCCGTTCATTGGTGCGGCTGACAGAGAAATGGCCCCGGCTGTGTCGCCGGGGCCATTTGCGCTTCAGTCGCCGCGACGCGGATTGGGGCGGGACCAGATCAGCGAGTATCCTTCGCTGTCCTCGTCATCGAAGAGGTTGGCGTAGATTGGGGCGGTGAAGCTCGGATCATCGAGCTTGAGACCGAGATAATCGCGGCCTTCGCCCGAGCGCTTGGACCAGGCGGCACCGATCTCGGCGCGGCCGACCAGGACCCGGTGGCTGGGAGCGTTCTCACCGTTTGCGCGGATGTCGGGAACGATGCGCACGCCCTTGGCCTGGACACTGAGGGTGACGATTTCGCCGGTGAATTCGTTCGAACCGGTCTTCTTGAAGGTACCGATGGTCGCCATTTTCAAATCTCCGTTTTCCGGTTTCGAGCCCGCACCATTGCGGCCTCGATGGCGATCGACGGGACGGAGATGATCGCTGGCGCATTCCCGTTTGCGGGGACTGGACAGCACAGGAGGGACTTTCTTGCTCGCGCGAGGAATGACGCGCCTCGGGGTCCCATGGAACATGGGGTGAGGCCGTCAGGGGAAGAAAGTTGTGACGTCGCTGTTGCGCCAAAGCGATCGAAGCGCGCGCCGCGCGCTGGTCTTCGGCCAGATCAGGCCATGGAAGAGGCCGCTTGGAGCGGTCAGAGATACGAGAAGAACGCAGAGCCTGGCGCATCCGAGTTTCACCAGACCGGTGGCGACGGATCCGTGACGTTGCCCCTGTCCTTGGCACGCGTACCGATATTTGGCCCAACCGAAGTCAGCGAGAACGCATCCCGCCTGGGTTCCGTAATGTGCCTGTGAAATTCGCGCCACCCGTCCTGCGCTCCCGCTATGGGCCGCATCGCTCCACCGGGCTGATGCGAGTTCACTACGCCGATCCCGCGCCACGTATCTCTGACGACAGCGAGCTTATCTGTCATGGCCTCTATCCGGATTCTGCACGCGGCTAGATGCGCGCATGGCCCGTACCAGCAGCCTCGGCAGATGCCGTTGCCGCAAGCCGCAGGAAGGTCGTCACTCCCACGGCAATTGCGCCAATGACCGAGAAGATGAGCTGCCAGGTCTCGGACGGCATCATATGTTTGGCGATGCCGAGAGTAGCGTAAAAGCCGGCGACGACAGCCGGAGTGACAAAGACGAGCGCGATCAGCAACCGCGCCCATAGCGGCCGGACCAGAATGAGCAGGCCTTGAGCTGCCGCCAAGGTCAGGCCGGCAGCGAGCAATCCGACAAGAACGGCCCCAAGCCAGCCCGCGCCGGTGCCGTAGGCCCAAATACCGGCGTTCACACCGATGAAGAAGGCCAACGCAAAGACGGCAAGGTTGAACAGCAGCCAGCACATGAAACCTATGGCGGCCATGGCGACGAGAATACCGAGAAAGGTCATGGTGGTATCTCCGTGCAATGGATTGGACGGTGCGCCTGCCACCACCTCCACGGCGCGATCGGAACAGTAGCAGAAGTGCCAGCGACCGATAAGAACAAATAGGGATCAAAGAGATCCCCTGACCCTGTCCGGCCCTCTTCCTTGTTCTGCCTGGACATGGTCGGATCCAGCGGCCCATCGCCCTACAGGCAATGTGTTTCGCCGGCATGACAGGCCGTCGAGGCGCTTCCGGTTCGTCGACGGCCTTGAGGAATGGCGGGCAGCGCTCACGCGCCGCCCGTCCCGAAGCGGTAGACAGGAATGCCCAACTTGCGCGCCTTGTCGGCGAGATTGTCCTGGATGCCGGTACCGGGAAAGACGATGACCCCGATCGGCATCGTGCCGAGCATCTGATCGTTGCGTTTGAAAGGCGCGGCCTTGGCGTGTTTGGCCCAATCGGGCTTGAAGGCGACCTGCGGCACCTTCCGATTGTGGGCCCAGGCGGCGGCGATGCGCTCGGCGCCCTTCGGCGATCCACCATGCAGCAGCACCATGTCCGGATGCTTGGCATGAACCTGATCGAGCTTGTCCCAGATCAATCGATGATCGGTGGTCTCGCCACCCGAAAAGGCGATCTTCGTGCCGGCCGGTAACAGCACGTCATTGTCGGCGCGTCGCTTGGCGGTGATGAAGTCCCGGCTATCGATCATGGCCGCCGTCATCTGGCGATGATTGACCCGTGAACCCGAGCGCGGCGACCAGGGCATGCCGAGGGTGCGCAGATAGATATCGGCAGCGGTCTCGCGGAAAAGCTCAAGACTGTCACGGCGTTCGATGAGACTTTGCCCGACCCCGATCAGGGTCTCGAGCTGGACGGATTTCACCTCGGACCCGTCCTGTTCGCGCTGGAGGCGCTTTTGGGCCTGCTCGTTGTCGTCGAGCTTCCTTTCGATCCGTTCGACAGCGCGGTGGAAGGTATTGACGCTCGACCAGAGGATCTCGGCAAGGTCGAAATCGAGACTGGTGTCGGCCATGGTAGAGATCAGGGCGTCGAAAATGTCAGCGACCGCGCTCCGGATGATGTGATCCTCGGGCGTGATCCGGGGATCGGGCTCGTCCTCTGAAGGACGATAGCCGTAAAGCTCAAGCTCTTCGATGACATGGCCGGTGGCAGATGTCGCGTAATCGGGTTCGCGTTCATCATGGGTGTACATGGCAGGCTCCGATGGCAAGGACCGCGACCGTCGCGGCCTGATGGCGACGACAAGCCCGCAGGCGGTCCGGCCAGGCAGCCCGAGCCTTTCCGCGAGGGTCTCGATGGCAAAGCCCGGCTGATTTGCTTCGCGCTGTAAAGGCGGGGGAGACGGGGTCCCCACGCGACCTGTCGCGTCGGGTGGCGGGCCGCCGACGGAAATCAGTCGGGCGCCGCCATTGCCCGGCCGGGCCGTTTGTGGGCCGCTCGCCCCTCTCGAAGGCCGAGGTGCGGTCCCCTGCCGAATAGGCAAGGCTTCTTGTACGCCGCAACGGAACGCGAGCGCCCGCCCGCTTCTCATCCCGGCTATGCAGCCAAAGCCATGAAACGGCCGACGTCATCTGCAGCCAGTTGCCTGCGAAGCCGTACCCGCAATGCATCCAGCCCGCACGAGGTGAGGTCTTCGTTGAAGTCGCCCATCATCGGCGAGAGCGTGATGGTCTCGATTCCGGCCGCCACCGCCCGTTCGAGGAGCCTGTCTCGTGCGCTGTCGCCTGCCGGATCATTGTCACGCACGATATAGAGCCGGCGCAGTTGGGCCGGGAAAACGACAGCGGCGAGGTGTCCGGCCGAGAGTGCGGCGGCCATCGGCATCTGTGGCAGCAATTGCCGCAGCGACAGAATGGTCTCGATGCCTTCTCCCGCCGCGACGACATCTTGTGCCTTTCCGAACCGGACGGCGTTACCAAGCAGGTCCCCCATGGCCTTGCGCGGCGGATCACGCGGCGCTTTGCCCGACCCGTCACGCGCGAGCCAGGTGCGGTGGGCGCCGGTTATGTCGCCATCGAGATCGGTGACCGCCGCGATTATGGCCGGCCAGGTCTCGGTCGGCCCTTCATGCTCGGGCCGCCAGTAGCAGTTCGGATGGAAGCGCAGCGCACAGGTTCCGTGCAAATCCGTAATGCCGCGTCTCCGCAAATACGTCTCTGCGAGAGTGCCCGTGATCGGTTGCGCGATGCGCCAGAGCCGGCGTGCCGCCTCTGCCGAACCCGATATTGCCGGAGTTCCGCGACGCCGCCCGGTGGGGACTGGTTCTGGATGGGGAAGGCTGAGAAAGCGGCGGGCTTCCGCAGCGACCTCGGCGAAGTCGAGGAGACCGAGACTTTCGCGGATTACATCGAGCAGATCACCATGTTCGCCGGTGGCGGCATCGGACCATTTGCCTGCCGGTCCCCTGGCGCTGTCATGCAGCCGCACGAACATCGAGCGTCCCGCGCCATTGCGGACGTCGCCGACATGCCAGTAATGGCCCTGCTTGTGGCCATTCGAGAGGTAGTGACGGCAAACCGCCTCGGCCTGCCGGCTGAGACGTTGCGCCAGATCGGTGGCGTTAAGACGGGACATCAGGCCGCCTCCCGTTCTTGATGCGCTCGATAAACTTGCCGATAATCCCAGAGCCGGCTGCCCTGATCGGCGCAAAGAAGCGCAGTTTCCATGATATGATCTCGGTGAAAAAGCCCAGGCGCGCAACCTCCCAGGCTCACCCGTTCCGGCGGCGCTCTCACTCTGACTGAAGCGACATGGAAAGCGCGCGACCGTGAGGCAGGGGCGCTTCAAGCAGGGTCAACCGAAACGAAGACCGTCTTCGGTGAAGGTATGGCCATTGGCCAGAATGGTCTCGTCCACCACCTCATCGGAGGACAGGTAGTCGTATTCGCGATCGAGCTGGTGATAGAGCCAGCGGGCGAGATCACGCAGCGCCTCGGCGACGACGTCCTCCGCGTCGGCGGTCATGTCCTGCCAGTTCGGGCTGGCCCGCTCGACCGCAATGTCCATGCAGTATTCGTGGTAGTAATGGCCGCGATGACCGACGTCAGCGCGAAGCTGATAAAAGTTGCGCCGCTGGGCATCCTGAAGCGCATCTGCGATGCCATGCAGCATCTCGTCCTGCGGCGCGTAAGCCCGGATCGCGGCTGAGGCATTCTTGCCATACGAGTAGAAGCCCTCCCAGCACGCGCCGTCACCTTGCGACCAGAAGCCCCGGAACCAGATGCAGGGTTCCTGCCGCGATCCGCCGCCCATCAGGCGAGCGGTTCGGGTCTTGAGGCGGATGCCGAGGATCTCGGAGATGTTCTGGAAATCCTTATAAACGGCGTCGTACCAATCGTAGTCGAAGCCGCCTTCACGATACCAGGCCCGGGCCTTGTCCTTCGCCGTGTCGGAAAGCTCGTCGAGGCGATAGACCGTGGTTTCGATAATCTCAGGCATGGGGATCGCCTCCCTCCAGCACGGTCGCGAGCCAGCCGTCGGTGTAGATCCAGTCCACGGTCTCGCCGGTCGAAAGATCGAGTACGTGTGCGCCGCCGCCGAAACCATCGAGGCGCGGTTTCGAGCAGGTGTTGGCATATTGGAAGCCCCACCGGCCCTTGAGCCCCAACGCCGCGGCGCAGCGCTTGACGAATTGGATAACGTGTTCGGGATCCCCGGTGGGATCGTCGCGTATCCAGAGCTGCGTACCGCCATGTTCGGGCTGGATCGACAGCAGGAAGCCATCCGATGAGGGATCTTCGGCTGCATTTTCGTCCGCCAGCGCATTATAGAGTTCGAGCGCACGGACAGCGTTCTCAGGGGTGCCTACATCGAGCAGGCAGGAAAAATGGGTGTAATAGTCAGCCATGACGGCCTCCGGACATGAGGATGCCTGGCGCAGGACCAGGCCGATTGCGTGGAAGGGGTGAAAATCAGGCGGCGCGGGGCAGGCTAAGCAGTTCCGCAGCGGTCTCCCGCCAGCCGCGATCGATCAGGCGTGTTTCGAGCAGACTGGCGCGGTAGCGCAGGTTGCGCGCCGACCGGGCATCGCAAGCCGCCGAGGCGCTGCCGCGCAACCGGCTTGCCTCGCTCACGATACGGCGGGCTTGCGCGTCAGAGATGACAGGCTGCTGCCAGAGAATGGCCCGAGCCCGGATTTCTCCGGCGAGGACCAGACCGTAGGTCGAGTCATGAATTGCGGCGATGCGCGCCTCAAAGCGCAGCGTGTCGTCCTCTCGAACGCGAATATCGTCATGCGAAACGCGCTGTGCCGCGATCGTCATGGCGTCTTCGGGAGAGGCACATTCGCCGAGAACGATAGTCCGGTCGAATTCGTCCGCATCGTAATCATCGACAAAACGGACAGTGCCGAGACAGGAAACCCGTAGCGGATACCGAAGGGCACTGCGCAGCCCGGGCAGCACCTGCCGGCTGAGGATTTCGCCGATCGGGCGAAAGCCGGATGAGCGGTGAAGGGACATGGGAGCTACTCCGCGACGGGCGCCGGGAGCCTCTCTCTCCGGCCACCAACCCGTCACGGTCAACCGGCCCACACTCTACCTCTTTCGTGCCGGGTATGGCCGCTATCGCCGGCGGTAAGAGGTCACCCGCAAAGCGATGGCCCGGCTGCGTTGCCTGCGCGCCGGGCCATCGGGAGGAGGCTCTTCCCGTGCCTTCATGCCCACGGATCGAGTTCGAGTTTCACCATCTCTTCGTCGCCATCGAACTCATTGGCGGGCATGGCGCCATGGGTGCCGTCCCCGGCCTGGAACACGACGATCACAGTCATCAGCGTGGTGGCGAGGCTGGCGGCAAAGGCGGTGGCATCTGCATAGGACATGGGTTCCGGCTCCTGTTTTGGAGGCGGGGGACCATCCCCCGCGCGACAGGCGCCCGAAGTGTCTGACCGGATCTGCAATCACCCTCGCGCGTTCGGCTTGTCCGGATCCGCGAGGGCGGCACGCAAAGCGTCAAGCCGACCCCTTGCGGGTTGAATGCAAAGACGACGGCTCAGACCAAGGTTTGCGAATGGAAGCGGGGGTGGTGTTCTGCCTCTGACAGGAATCCGCATATCCGTTGCGGATCGGTTCGCCGCGCCAACCTGGTTACCACGCGGGCAATAAGCGATGATCCGCCAGCCCCGGGGACGGCACCCATTGCGCCAGCCATGACGGGGATTGATCCTGGGGCGACCCTGGCGCGGCTTGCTCCATCCCGATTGCGTCAGGAAGAGACGGGGCAGCCGGAGCCGCCCCGCGTGACGTTCATTCCGCGGCGATCATCTGCTGCGCCTCATCCTCGTCATCGACGATGTCATCCTCGCCGTCGCCTGCCAGGAATTCAGGAAGGTCCACATCGACATCGCCTTCCGCCGAAGCGTCAGGGTCCGCAGCAGGATCGATCGTGCGCAGCGGCTCGGGCAGCCAGCCGGTATTGGCGAGCAGGCGCTCGGCTTCCTTGGCCATGTCGCCCTTCTTGAGATGCCCGATCAGCTCCGATGCCCGTTCGCCTGCACCTTCGCGAACCGCCTCGAGGATGCGCGGCTTGGTCACACGGCCGAGATAGTTGCTGACGGTCGGCTTCCAGCCCGCCGCCACCATATCGAGGCCGGTAGCGCGCACCAGACGGTTCGCCTGGGAGAGACGCACCTCCAGCCCGTGATGGCTGACGCCCGTGCCGCTATAGGGATTGGGCTTTTCGTAAAGGGCGTTGATGCCAAAGCTGACGCAATGGGCGAGAAGCTCCATGCGGGACTCGTCATCGAGATCGGTCAGCCAGTTCCAGAGCGCCTCATCGTCAGCCGGGATGTGCTCGCCCCAGCGTTCGTGCCGTTCGGTAACAGACTGCGCCGAGACGCTGTCGCGCAAATCCTCAGCCTGTGCCGGCAAGTGAACCTGGCGGACATGGGCCTCGAGGCATCCCCTGGCGGGCTGCGGCAGGAAGGTGTCCATCACCAGCCGATGCAGCAGTGCGGTCATCGCAATATGGGGGTTCATCGCAACAGCATCGCGCAGCGCGAGCGTGCGATGCGCGGTCAGCTCGCTGATTAACCGGTCCGGCAGCGGCCGCACAATCTCGGCCTCATCGTCGTCCTCCGGAGATTCGCTGCCGCCACCGACGTTGATGACCGTATGCGACACACCAGCTGCAACGCCCTCTGTGGCCGGGCCGGAAGAGCCATCGGGACCGTCGCCATCGATCACCGCTTCATCCTCGGGCCGAACATAACCCCGTTCGGCCCGCAGCTTGCCGTTCCCATCGATGCTGACGAAGACGCCAGCCCGCGCAACCTGTTCGGGATCATAGATCATCGGCCTGCGCTCGAATTCTTCTAGCGCCTGCTCGATCTCACCAAGCCGCTGATCGACCTCATCGGGCAGCTCGTCGGCCTCGGCATATTCGGCTTCGAGCCGGTCATATTCCTCGCGCAGGGATTCGCGGGTGGCGCGCTCGTCGTCGGTCAGATCGGCGACCGAGCCCTCGAGTTCCCGCAGGCCGTGGTCGTGGCCATAGGGAAAGGTCACCGCTACCTCGACCCACTGCCAGCCTTCGGCCGCAATGGACTCGGCTTCGGCTTTCAGCTTTTCGCCTGCCAGGCGATCGAGCAGCTCCGGATCCTGAAGCCAGCCGCCGTCGTCGCGCTGAAAGAGATCGCGCAGCACATAGCCGCCGGCGGCTTCATAGGCCTCGATACCGACAAAAAGCGCTCGCCTGTCAGAGGCGCGCACTGCGGTTTCAGTCAGGAGACGGCGGATATAGTGCGGCTCTTTCTGCCAGGAATCCTTGATCGCATCCCAGACCTGTTCCTGCCGGGCATGGTCTTCCGACACGGTGAAGGCCATGAGCTGTTCGAGCGTCATGCCGTCTTCGGCGTAAACGTCGAGAAGCACGGGCGAGACCGCAGCAAGACGCAGGCGCTGCTTGACGACCTTCGGGTCGACAAAGAAGGCGGCTGCGATGGCTTCCTCGCTCATCGCCTTGTTGCGCAGCGCCTGGAAGGCCCGAAACTGATCGAGCGGATGAAGCGGCGCGCGCTCGATATTTTCCGCGAGCGAGACTTCGTCGATCAGGATGTCGGCATCGGCCTCGGATATGACGCATGGTACCGGTGCAGTTTTTGCGAGACGCTTCTGCTTGACCAGCAATTCAAGGGCCCGATAGCGGCGACCGCCTGCGGGCACCTCGAACATGCCGGTTTCCTTGCCCTCGGGATCGAGGACTGGCCGCACATGCAGGGACTGGATCAGGCCGCGGCGGGCGATGGATTCGGCCAGTTCCTCGACCGAGATGCCGGCTTTGACGCGCCGGACATTGGCCTGGCTCAGCGCCAGCTTGGCGAACGGGATATCGCGCGAGGACGCGAGGGTGATCTTCTGAACGGCAGCAGCCATATGCCTTACTCCATGACGGGCGCCGGGAGCCTCTCTCTCCGGCCACCAACCCGTCACGAAGCAAAGCGCCGCCCTCTTCCTCTCAAGAGAGCGGCGCAAAATCGTAAAGCCGGAGAAGCGGGATTCAGTGTTTCCGGCTCTGTGTATCGGTCTGTTTCCGGGTCGGCGTGGAGGCGGCTCGGGCGCCGGAGTAAAGAATGCGCTCGGCCTCGCGGATGCCACCGGCCCGCCGCGCCATGTCAGCCCAGACCGAGATCGGGAAATCGCCGGTGAAGTGCAGATCGCGCTCGATCCTCATGTCAAAGGGCAAGCGGATCGCCTGCATTTCGCCAAGGCTCCAGCTTCCAAGCTCTGGAAACCCCAGATCGGCAAGGCCGAAAAGGGTGTCACCGTCGCTATCCAATTCAGTCGCAAGCCAGACGCCGCTACCCAACGGATTGAAGAATTTTACCACGGGGACGGGGTCGACATCGCTCTGGCGGCTATTGGCGAGGAGCTGCTCGCGCTGGGTGCTGGTCAGGAGGATCATGCCGCAGCCCTCCGATCCGTCGATGCTGCATCTTCGCGGGGCAGATGCGCCAGCAGCCAATCGGCCGCCTTGCTGGCCTGGGAAGCGGCGCGGACGATGGCGCGGTTGTCCTCGCGCAGCACCTCGAGCCAGGAGCCGATGTAGTCGGCATGGCGTACGGTCGGCACAACGCCGAGCGAGGCGCAGCAGAAGGCCGCGTTCATTTCGGCGACCAATTCTTCGAATGCGTATTTCCTGGTGCCGAAGCGGCCCGACATATCCCGCCCAAGCCGGGAGGCATGGCCGGTGGCGTGCCCCAGCTCGTGCAGGGCGGTCCGGTGCCAGTCGATCGGCTCGAAATAGGCCTGTGGCGGCGGCACCTGAACATAATCGTGCGCTGGAACATAGAAGGCCTGGTTCCCACCGATGCGAAAGTCGATTCCGGTCGCCCAGATCAGCGCCTCGACCCTTGGCTCGATCATGTGGGGCGGCGGTGGCGGCGCCTCGATAGCAACATCCTCAGGCAAGCCCTCGCATTGCGCCGTGTTGAACACGGTGAAGCGTTTGAGAAACGGGATGCTGCCAGCTTCCTCCCCCGTCTCCCGCGCGCGGCGCTTCTCATCCTCGGGCGTGAAGCGGTCGGCATAGACGACGGTCGTGCCGCGCTCACCTTTCCGGACATTGCCGCCGAGCGACAAGGCCTGGCGGAAAGTCAACCAATGCTGGGTCGGATAGCCGTATTGAACAACGGTGCCCCAGAGGATCAGAATGTTGATCCCGGAATATTGCCGGGCCGTCGCGGCATTCCTCGGCATCGCGAGCGGCGCCTTCGCCGCCGTGCCCCAGGGCTGGACCCAGGGCAAGCGCCCTTGCTCCAGCTCGTTGATGATTTTCGCGGTGATCTCGTCATAGAGATTGGTGCGGTCGCCGCCGTCGCGTGCGGCGCGGTTCTGTCTGGCCATCGAGATTGTCTCCGCGACGGGCGCCGGAAGCCTCTCTCCCGACCTTCAACCCGTCACGGCAAACCCCGTCCGCACTCTCACTCTAGGAGCCGCGGTGGGGCCTAAATGGAGAAGACCCGCCTGAGAAAGCGGCCGCAAACAGCATCAGGCCTGTCCGATCTGCACGCCATGGTCGCCGACCATACGCCGCGGCCAATTTCTGCTGGCCCTTATCGGCACATATCGGCTCCAATCGCATCACCGCACCACGATCAGGAGCTGCAGATGCCATCCGTTAGCGACCGGCCCGTCAAACGTTCGATCCGAAGGAATGAACTGCGAGAAATCGTTCCTCTGGCGGACAGCACCATTTACGAAATGGAGCAGCGCGGAGAATTTCCTCGCCGCTTTGCCCTTTCACCCAGATGCGTCGTCTGGGATCTTGCCGAGGTCGAAGCGTGGCTCGAAAGCCGGCGCACGCGGCCAATCCCGCGCGCCAAACACCCCGACGTCGCCCAGCGGAAGTTCCGGCCGGTCAAAGGGCAGGGTCGGGCTCAAGCATAGGCATGGTCGGGGGGAGAAGGGTGACAGGCCGCTTGCGACCTTCCACCCATGCGTCAACGACGTCCGACCATTCCTGGAGCATATGGCGGCGCTGAACCTCGTACTCTGCCTTGTTGTAGACGCCGCGCGAAGATCGCCCGTCCTCGTGGGCGAGGCATTTCTCGATCCAGTCGCTGTTGAAACCGAGTTCATTCAGCAGCGTTGAGCCGGTCCGTCGCAAATCATGGACTGTAAACGGCTCGAGCGGCAGCCCCTCCTTCTGCGCCAGATCGACCACCGCGTAGGTGATGCGGTTGAACGTCGCCCGCGACATTGGGGCATCCGCATCGTAACGCGAGGGCAGCAGATACCGGGAATTGCCGGCACAGGTCTTGAGCGCGATCATGATGTCGAGCGCCTGTCGGGAAAGATACACATTGTGTGGCTTGGAGCGCTTCATCCGCTCCTTCGGAATGCTCCAAACCGCGTTCTCGAAGTCCACTTCGTCCCATACGGCGTCCTGCAGCTCGCTTTTACGAACCATCGTCAGCAGGAAGAGCTTCATGCCGAGGCGAATGGTCGGCAAAGTCGGGACATGCTCCAGTTGCCTCAGCATGATGCGGATCTCTGTCGGTGAAAGCGCACGGTCTCTGGGCCGAAATGCAGCAATCGAAGCTGGGCCGACTTCATCGGCGGGATTGGGCACCTTCTCGCCGTGCAGGATCGCGAAACTGTAGATCTGCTTGAGGATGTCGCGGACGTGGATGGCCGTTGCAGGCGCACCGCGATCGACGATCTTGGCGCAGAGAGCTCTCAGATCATCTGGGGTGATTTCGCGCAGCAGCCGGTTGCGCCAGACGGGCAGCAACTCTCGATCGAAGATCGAGCGCCGCATCGCTCTGGTACTGTCCGCCATCGGAGCCTTGTCCAGCCACTTCTCGCCGAACTGACCGAAGCTCTTGGCCTCTTTCAGGCGGCGCTTCTCGCGCTGTTTTTCAATTGCGGGTGAGCGGCCCTCTCGGACTGCGCGTTTGGCGTCCAGGCAGAGTTCGCGAGCCCGTGCGAGCGAAATGCCGTCACGTCCGTACCTGCCGAGATAGACGGTCTCGCGGCGCCCATTCAGCCGGTAATCCAGGCTGAATGAGATCAGACCTGTCGGCGTGACACGGGCATACATGCCGTCCCTGTCTGACACCTTGTAGACTTTGTCTTTTGGTTTCAGCGCCTTAAGCGCAGCGTCCGTCAACATGTTCGCGCAGCCTCCGAAAAGTACCGTCATGCGGTTTTGGGAGGTTCGTGACGCCTAAATCACTTTGTTATCAGTGTCTTA